>Ga0209149_1001527_pt1 | contig 11860 bp, 8 predicted proteins | sample WorMetTyACAVOLI2_FD_187423 | JGI IMG/M metagenome (GOLD analysis project Ga0209149, IMG submission 187423) | Marine gutless worms symbiont microbial communities from Max Planck institute for Marine Microbiology, Germany - Olavius algarvensis... ... | reverse complement strand
CAAACAAACGCCGTCATAAACAATACCTGTCATATACAGGCGAGGTTAGTAGTGACGTGTGTTATTGCAGTCGTTCAGGCCTGCATGGTAAATTTACAGTTCCAATACGACGTGGATTTATGGCACGTTGAATGAGAAGAAGGCTTTGAAACTTTACGTTTGGCAGGAAAACTAGAGCGACGACATTCGAGTAAAAGGAAGACAAAGAAGGAAATGTTTGGACATGTTGCCTTACGTAAACACCGTTAGAACATCCAAGTCACACGAGATCTTTGGAAGTCAGCCAAGGTCGTCGACGTCATTTGTAAAATGTAAATAACTGTTTCACATTTTTGTTTGTTCGTGTTCAACGTTTCATCGACAATATTCGAGGTTATGACAACTGTGTACGACGTTAGGAACTGTGAGCTCTGTCGGGCACAAACGCAGTACAGTTTTGCGCCACCGTCTATGATGCACGTGGTTATGATGCGATATATCACCGACCGACAGACGGGGGAGATGGACATGATGAGAGATAGACAACATGGCGGTGAAGTTGGCAACAAGAATGAGTGATGGCTGACTATCATATCACATTGTATTGTGATAGGCAAACGCTCGACAGGCGCAATGCATTGACTACACGCAGGCACTGCAGTGTGTCCGTGACGTCTTGGCTGATCGTAAACCTCGCCTCAAGTAGCGTACACTTATCAGCCAGTCTAGTGTTCTGTATCGTGACACTTCGCGGACGTGTTTAGTAAAGCAGCGCTCTTGTGCTCGCTCCTGAGTGTAATGTGTGGATCGCTCCAGAGAATCAGGAGCGATACCACGGAGCGCGGCCGAACCAAACGTGCATCGGTGTCTCACGGATGTCTATTTTTAGACATCCGTAAAAAAGTAAACTAGGCCTACGGATTTGTATAGCGCATCGTCGCGAAGCGCCTCTAATGCGTACCGCTTCCCGTCAGTCGGCGCTGATCTCCGCAAGCCAACCAGACTGCCAAGTATTCAGCGAACACTGCGAGACCACGGATACGGGCCGGTGTATCACGCGATATGCCTGTTTACTTCCCCAGCTTACGCCGGGTACTCATTCAGCTTGGGCAGGCCCAGGCTGAGTAGGCCTGGGTGTCTGGTTCCGCGCCGAGGTGGTTTACCCGTCCAAAGACGGTCACTCACCTGGGCACTAACCGGGCCTAGCGTAGAGTAACTACGTTAATCAGCCGGAACTTGTTACCGCTACGTTATACCGGTGTCTACCACAACCCTCAACAGTACTGAGGGCCGTGACGTCTACGATGTTAGCGGCGGACGTGACGTCATCGAGCAGAGTGCCACCTAACGGCGCATAATTTCCCAACCCCTTGACGGATTCTCCGGGGAGGGAGGGGGAGAGAGGGAGGGGCGGAATAATCTGTTTTTGGCATAGTTGTGTGTATAGTGATTTGAGATGGGATAGACAGTGACGTTGACGAGGTCAAGGTCAAATATTCACTAAGATCTACACTGGCTACCTGTTAGTCAGCGAGAAGTCTTCAAGACGGCCTTGATGGTCTGGAAGTGTGTTCATGGTGTCACTCCAGCCTATCTCAGTGACCTCTGTGTACCCGCTACTGCCATCTCAGGGCGTCAGCATCTGCGATCTGCAGCGACTGGCACTCTACTGGTTCCACGCGCCCGGACTGCAACTGGACAACGAAGTTTCGCAGTCAACGGACCAGCCACATGGAACCGTCTGCCACCAGCACTACGGTCACCGGACCTGTCGGAGAGCGCCTTCAAGCAGGCACTGAAAACGCACCTGTTCTCGAGTCTCGACCGTCCGGCGCCACTGACACGTTTTCATGATTCTGGCGCCGGATATAAATATCCAGACTTACTTACTTACTTACTTACAGCTGATGCAGCTAGCAAAAGACAGTTGTGCCAGCGTGATGCTGGCGCCGACAGATTCACCATCCGTTGTACGTCGCTTTATAGGCCTACACACTGAAAACTACACGGGGATACTAAGTATACACTGTACAGCCTTGTTCAAACTAAAATCCAAAATAAAATACAGATATCAAGGTACTTTAAAGTTAAATTTTAGCCTCTGGGCGAACTGGACCCGATCCGACCCGACCCGCGGGTCAGGTCAAGAGTCGTGCAACTCTGATTTATCGTTGTACTGATTTGATCAATCAAAACAGTGGCCTCACTTTTCGGATCACCCTGTAATCAGCTGCAGGGGATAAGTATACAATCCCTTAATGGGTGGTTTTTACGCGTTACACGGTTACGCATTGTCCGTCTGTCTGTTTGTCTGTCTGCTTGTCTGTCTCGTGCCTACCGTTAACTCGAAAACGGAAAACCACACAATGTTTGCAAACTTACAAGAGAGGTTATACCAACAACGGGAACTTGGGAGTAACTGACAGACTGTAGAGCAATTTTGAGGGACAGCCGCATATAGTGTCGGTATGAGCCGCACTTATTCGTTACATTTGGCACCACCTTTTTAAGGGTTTTTGACTGGCGGCTGTGGACGACGAGGCGCCTTAGGCAGTGAGAGGGTAGGGCGTGGTGTCCCTCGCCCCACAAGGGGAGAGGTCTGGGAATTAGAGGGCTAGGCCTTGGCCTCGAGAGTTGCATTGACAATTTTTGGCGTAACCTTCAAACTAAAGCAAGATAATAAATTAATACAATACAATACAATACAAATAAATTTCTAACACGCCTATACATGTCAATTCGAAAGCGAATCTGGAGCGCTGCGATGGCGCCAAAACAGTTATGAGTAGCAAGATTTAAACAGTTCAGTTTTAAGCCGGTTATAATAATAGTTATAATAATAAATTAATAATATATAATGCAATTACCAAAAAATTAATACCTAAGCAAAATAAATCAAAATATTCTGATTCATTGGCTATGCTGTTAGATGCACTGCATGTCTTACTTTCTGACCAGGTCGTAAAACCGTCGTATGCTTAAAAGCCTTGATTGGCGTTGGTCTCCGGAACTATGGCCTTGGCCTCGAAGGTCCGGCCTTGGCCTTGAAGGTTGAGGCCTTGGCCTTAAGATTTTTGCCTCGACTAAATCACTGGTATATTTTATGTTTCGTGTCTGCTGGTCGGCGTTTCTTTGTCGAATAAAATGTAAATATATGCAGAAGCAACACCGCGGACGTATTTCCACGCAAGTACGGCAATCTTGAAAATGTTTCGCACCGTACGTGCCGGGATCGAGGCAGCGGAGGCCGTGTAGATTGGCGTCACGTAGTCGCGGGCTCGCAGTGTCGAGCAAAACGAGCCACAGTAGAGCTGTTCTGCACTGATTGTAACCACTTCATCTGAATAGGCCTATCAGCTGTTCTATGCAGTGAACAGGAAGTAGTCTCCCGAAGCGCCACCACAAACCGCCGCCGTCAACCGTTAGGGTGATAAACATTAAGACCATCGGCGCCAAACTGCTAATGCCCTGCAGACGCCGCTTATTCGTTTATTCACAACCTATGTACTTTTAAATTAGAATTTGAACAGTTCAATTTGCGTGGAACTTTTTTATAAGAAGAAAGTATAAACTGTGCCTTCGTTCTTTTTGCTTTTAGAGTAAGTTGTGATTGATACTTGAATGTCTTCAGTGTCACTGTTTTCAATAGAACCAAGTCGTTACCAAACGGCTAAGACCGTTGCTAAACTTTACTGGTCAAACCAGCCGTTAGTTTAACGGCTTAGCGGTTAAAACCGCTAAGCGACTGCTAACGTCTCAAGCCAGCCACTAAGGGCTTAACAGCTGGTTCCGGGGACCAACAGGAGACCGTTCGAGACAAACATTTTAGGCAGCCGGGCGAGCCTCATCGTTCGTCTTCAGTAAACGTCGGCACCCCATAAAATATCATATCATACAAGTTTTCCGAGTACTAAACATTTTCACGAAATTCCGACAAGGACACCCCCTACGGAAGCGTTGAATACAGGTGGGCTATACAAATTTAGTGATTTTCGACCACATTTAAATTATCAACTTTCGTGGATGTGGGAAACGACACAAGATAGGGCCACATTTACTATGGAACGGCAAAAGGAAAACATGCGCTCTGTCGAACGGTGACATTTCCGATGACCTTTGAAGGTCATTTCGGTGACTTACTTACTGTTGTTACTTTGTGGGCGCAGCTGACGCGCGATCTGTTAACGATAGCTAAGTTTCTTGTTAATCTTAAGTTCTTTTTTCTTTAGTTTCTGTTTGAAACTGGCTCCTCGTCAGTTTGCAGCGAATACATTATGCAGTACGGCATCGTATCGATACAGGCAGGTGGCCAAGAAAAAAAAGCAGAATGGTTTACAATAAGCCGAGTGGTCCCCAGATTGTAACACGTAACACGCCAAACAGAATGCCAGTCCCTAGTCTGTCACACTCACTGCCTGCCTATCGAATAACAAAATGCCAATTAGTCGAACAAACAAACACAAGTTCAGGCGACCTGCATGCAGCCGTGAAACTGTTTCCCCGCAATCACTATCTTGCCATGCACACGAGACATATCGTAGTGTTACATAGCTATACAAAGCCAGTCCGCAAGGCTATTCGTTGCGTCAAGATAGGCCTAATGCCCCCCGTCTTCCCCTAGAGATATTCTTCCAGAGATTACCCGCATTCCGGTCGGATATGGTCAGGAGCACGGGTTAGTGTCAGTTTTCAAATTTTCTCTACAGGTAATCTCTGGGGCTTCCAGGGGCGGGGGTTATCTCATAAAATCCGGCTACTCCTACTGTAGCCGTGTAGTCATTCTATAGCGTATTGTGCACGCTTTTAACTAGGGATGGGCGCCGTTAACCGGTTAAGTTACGCCGGCCCTTCGAATTGGAACTCACTTCCTGCTTACCTTAGAGACAGTAGTCTTTCATCTTTTAAGCACCACCTCAAAACCTTTCTCTTCTCTTTCTACTAGGCTAGCACACGCAGCGCGTTTGGGGTTCTTTTACAAAAAAACGCGCTATATAAATTCACTGTTATTATTATTAACCAAAAATTTAAGTTAACCGGTCAGTAAATTAACCAAACTGAAACCGAAAATGGCGGCAAAAATAGCGGCGTGACTAAAAGAATAAAAATTTAGAAAATGAGCAGAATATTACAATCACTTTAGTCACTTACTGTCAGTAGTTTTTGTAGCAAAAGCATCGTTAATTTCATTCAATCGTGGTTTTGACACACATCGAATTGTGAAGGTTGTCTTACACGCCATACGAGGCTGAGCTCCACCACCACTTTATACAGCGAGTTGGCGACAGCAATTGGTGAAGCTAGTTTTCGGTTAACCGGTTACTAACCAGTTAGTATTTCTGGTTAACCGGTTAGCAAATTAATCAAAACGCCCATCCCTATTTTTAACATCGTGAACTTCCAAGTTCAATGAGTCCACCAAGAAGCCATCGACTTCCACGACCGAATTAAGGCATGTATAAGCCAAAGTGCTGCAGGCAAAATATGGGCCGGGACGGGTCGGGTTACAAAATTCTGCGTCTTGGGTGGGTCGGGTCAAGTGTGTAAAATATCTTATAAATACGCACGCGTTTTCTGTGTCTGAAATAATGCGTTTTCTACTAGGCCTACTTTGTAATTTTTTTTGCAAGATCATATACTTCTAGACGAACAGTTTTGAACGCCATTTGATACCTTTTCGAGACTTGCTGTTTAGTGCATACACTGGGAGTGATTTCGTTTTAAACGTTGATAACAAACGTCTTAAAGCTAAGATACTCTACCACTACACCACTGCACCCACAGATGACAGTGGAATTTGTATTTTTAATGGTGAATGGAATGATCCGTGTTTCCTACCATATTTTTCGACAACTAAAAGTCGTGAAAAAATGGGTCGGGTCTAGAGTTTTATGTTAATTTTGGGTCGGGTCGGGTCACTTCACTTGTGGGTCGGATCAACTCTGGAGCCCTCTGACGGCGTTTGACAAACTGGGGGATGGGCTGAACCCCGGTATACCATTTAAGCTATCTGACGGGACTGAGCAGACAGCTGGGGGTTCGATCCCCAACCACATCAATTAAAACTCTGCTGGGTGATCCATCATCGTTGTAAAATGCAAGACAGCTCTGTTACAAAATAATTAAGGAAGTGGCTGCATACCAGCATGGTATGTTAAGCGTACCCGCAGTCCCGCACGCCTCGTGGGTCGGTTAGGGCTCAGTAGTAAGGGTTAGTGCCAGTTATAGCACGCGTTAGCCAACTCAAGGCCCATCCCCAGTGCCTTGGCCCTACCGAAAAATTATTGTTTCAGTTCACATGTTTTTTGGGTGTTAACTAATGTGCGTACTGTTTTCGCCCTCTGGTGAGTGTTTACGGGCGTACGTGCACCCTTAGTGTATCCGCGTGCGGGTACGCTCAACGTACCAGCACTCCCCCAATAAATAATCACAGCGATTTGGTAGTAATATTTTCATCAACGACGCCAAAGTATAAACTACGATATCAACAGCAACAACAGCGTTAATGTTAATGTTAATACTGAAGCGGCTCATTATAGTGAACGTATATTACGCCCCCCCCCCTGGAGCATTTGAACAAGGTGACGTTCGACAGAAGCGAATGGTATATTAGCCACCATGGAATTATGACTTATAGCTCAGTGATTAGCCACGCAGACCCGTGTATCATTGACCCATTTTGCACGATCACTACACGTGCACATGGTGGGTGCTTGCATGGGGCCAATGCAATACACAATCTGTCTCACTTGCTGGACTTATAAGGTACAGCGACATCAAAATAAACCCAAATAACAATCACTCGCATTATTTTTTTCGCAAACTTTCTGAAAAATATGTACAAGTCATTTTGGAGATAAACTTTCCAGACAACTGACTGCACTGATAATGATAACCAAACTCGACCAGAAGAAAATAATCGAAACACAAAATACACGGAAACACAAAAAAAACTATTCCTAACACAAACTGGCCATAGTTAATAAAAGTGCAAAACACACAGAAAATAAACCGGAAACTAAATCACTATATGCAGAGCTCATATGTGTGCACGAGACTACGAGTGTACAGTTCTCTTTGGACATATTGCCTCACCCAGACAATCTCTCCACACCTAGGACATGTCCCTGGTTGTTAGAGCAAAATTTGAAAACTAGCATTAACCCAAACTCCTGACTATGACCGATCTACCACTATCAATTTGGTACACGTTTACATTGTAGATCGGCAGACGGTGGTGGTGGAAGGGGAATGTCCAGGGGATGTCCGGATCCCATTGCATCAACCCCACGTTGACTTCATCGACAATCACACCGGACCGGACTTACCAGGTTCACTCATTTATTTTCAGTTTATTTTTCGTTAATTCTTTGCTTTAGTTCTGTGTGGCAGACTAAGCTGGCTACCCGTCAGGGCAATTGTGAAGGAGGGCCACAGATTGTGTCGGCATCGGCCGTACTAAAATCGTATCATAACTGTGGTACACATTACAGCAAAGATCAGTTCGAACAATCTTCCCCGTTATCCTCCAGACAACTGCATGGCTGACATGTTGTCTATCAAAGGAGAGGGAGAAATGCACAACCATGCAATGTGCACATCAGTGGCGTATTCAGGGGGCGATGGTCGTATCGTAAATTTTTGGATAATTTTGCACTGTTTTTGTAAGCTTCATTTCGCGATTGAACCGTAAAATCCGTGTCCCAAGACTTCTAGTGACTGTCCGTGTTTTCTGCCTATTAAAAACTGCGTCAAAATGCACCCAAAGTTATCATTTTGGGGACAAAAAAATGATTTTATTCTGGGGAGGGTTACAGTCCCTCCACAACACCACACCTCCTTCGACGCCTACAGCACCTCGGCCCCTCCTTACTGAAATCCTAAATACACCACTGGTATACATGTTATTATTCGACGCAGTTTAACTGCATATTACAATGCAAAATGCACATATGTCAACTACAAAAATATTAATACATTTCACGAGCACCAGCATAAAATTACCGCAATATACTTAACAGTGAGCAATTGCATACATAACAACTACAAAGCATCCAGAGAGTGCATACCTCACTAATGCTAAACAAAATCATATCATCCTTGTCCGAGGCAGTAACAAAGTACAAAGTATCTATGCCACAACGTCTTAACTGAACTGCATTTGATAATATATAAATATGCAATATGAACAGCTTTTTTTAACAATTTTCAGATCATTATAATCTGCAAATCATTTACATGCAACGAAACTGACGCTTTGAACACGCTGAAATCTTTAATTCACAGTGCTTGATTAAAACATTTTATTACAATATTACTATATTAACTGTGAACGAAGATTATTTCTGCATTTACAAGGTAGGGTGACAACATATGTCAGGTGTGGTGGACGAATTCATATCCACTTACGCCAAATTATCTCCGGTTTCTGCGTACCAAAAACTAATGAAACCAGAGGAGCCTAGAGAGCTCCACTGCTGACTTGAAACTTTAAAAAATTTGCCAAAAATTTTAAAATCAAAATTTTAAAAATCTGGTCTACTGCTTTTTGCACATCGGCATTCGGCACATAGATTGCGTGTGCGCAGTTTCATGAGAATCAGAGACGAGCTGCGAGAGCGATTTTAAGTAAGTTTAAAGCGATTCGAGATAAATTTAACGACATGCAGATATCCAGACAGACATCAGTCACCTACACTATAATCTCTGCTGGCTGCATGCAGCAGCAGAGCTAATCAGTTCATTTTTACGAAGCTATTCAAAAACAGGGCCATTTTTGAGATCCCGTGTATTTATTCAGTGAGCAGAAACAGCAATTATCAGGTATTTAACACTTTATGGAGAGTTTTCACACATTAAATAGAATGCCGTCAACTTCAGAAGTCATTACATACACAAGACTTCTGGCATAAACTGAAAACTAACATTCCTTCTTTAATACTGCTGTATAGTTAACCATTTAGACTCCAAAGGCGATTACAATGCCACATCGAATAATACGAAGTTGGTACACTGGCCGTTGACAGGTGGGCTGTTACATATTTGGTACAGCGAGGAGGGGCCTGGGCGGGCTGCAGCGCTGCCCAGTCCCCTCCTCGCTGTACCAAATGTAACAGCCCACCCATCAACGGCCAGTGTACCAATCCCTGTACTGCTATATGATGGTCCATTGCTCAGCGGTTTTAATGTGGCAATTAGAGGGTTAACACATAGCTGCAACAAGAAAAGATTGTTTGGATCATATTGTCGCTAGTTTATTACTCTGCCAAGGTGGAGTTATGCGATGCTTGCTGTCTGTCCGTCGTTCGGTCTGTCTGTCTATCTCGGAGCAGAATAACTCACAAACACGTTTATGAATGTCGAACAAACATGCTAGAGGCGACCCTCTAGAATTGATTAAATTTTGCTGTTGATCCCAATATGGCTCTAGGATCAGTTTTGCACTTTTCTTAACAATAGGACATTGGCATTTAATACAATATATTGTCACTCACTAGATGGCGACACCTCAGCCACCTTGGCAGAGTCTGCACTCTCTGAACACAGATCTTCTTGTTGTTGACTAGTTTAACAAAAGTCAGTCCAACCACAGACCATACCACTGGAGCGCATTCTTGGGCTGGTATCAGTTTTAAAAATTAACCTACAGTAAACGAATAATTCATTAATTGATCCCTCAGTTTTGATTAATTCTTGACAAAAATGTGCACGATATATTTGTCATTAGATGACACAGAAAATTTTAGACAGGTTTAACAGATGTTTTGTAACGTTATAATCACATGCAAGACAGCTGCGTAGCGAAAACAATCGTAAACATCACACAACTAGAAGATAACAGATGTCTAAGTAGCACCAGCATTAGTCAGTCATGAAACACAGTGCTGTGTTCAAGATTGTGACTCTCGTCCACCGGTCCTCGTCCGGCAACGCCCCGGGTTACCTGGCCGACGACTATCAGCTCGTCGCCGACACCCATGTCAGACAACTGCATTCTGTCAACACTCAAACACTTGAAGTCAGTAACATTTTTGGATTTTTGACTTTCAGAAGGTAGTGTAGCAACATATGGCAGGTGATATCAAAATCTTTGTCACGTGTACATAGAGAATTTTCTTACGAATCACCTGGTGAAAAAATTTTGAAAATCGGTCCACATTTGCCAAAGTTATCATCAAATATGAAGGGGCTTACTTTTTTTTGGAACACTTTTAGTGTATTTATTATTATTATACTAAAGGATAAAGGAGTGTCACCTGCAAACCTACTCATCTGCACTACTTTTTTCTCCTTTAGTATAATAATAATAAATAGTAAATATTTGAGGACATGTAGATACCCATGATAATTTACTCCATGAGGCCTGTTAGTATACGTAGTCTTTGGAATCGGCAAAAGAGTAATCCGAAAAGTGAAATGACCCAAATACAGGGCAGCGGCACAAAACTTGGACTAAACTCATGACTAAATTACTGAACAATTAACATAGTTAATGCATTAAATGATGGTTGACAGCTGTGCTCTTAGTGTCGAGGTAGAGCCGGGTCGGCCCAGCCAGCGGCGTGGAGGTTCCGCTGCTCCTCGATGTTGGCGCCAGCGATGCCTGCGTAGTCGTAGTCCTTGACGGCGCGTCGCTGGGTCGCAAGCCTGTCAACCACGGCGAGCGGCAATCCTGGATGACTCTTACGGACGTGCTGGTTGCAGTTGCCTCGCAGCGCCGTCGAGTGTCCACAGTAACCACATTCATATGGCTTCAAACCCTAACACACAGTTCAGTGAGCCAGTGTCAGATTCCCTTTTCTTGTTTACCATTTAATCTCGACAGCAGCTGTCCGCCACAAATGCTGAGGGGCTATACGATATATGATACAGTACTGTAAAAAAACTTCTTACTATACACAACTGGAGTATGTTACCTAATGAGTGTAATGGAAGAGAACCATGTCATCAACTGGGACAAGGCAATAGTGGTCGACAGAGAGGCACAGCGACAGACCAAATGGATAAAAGAGGCAGTTTGGATCAGGAAGACACCGATGTGCATGAATCGGGATGCAGGATCCTACCAACTCAGCCACACATGGGACCAGGTAATTTCCAGGTCACGTGAGCCATCAAGCTGTAAACAATCAAGATGTGATCGAGATGTCCGACGGACATCGAAACCAGGGGTCATTTCGAGGGGGAACGCGTGGGAACGCCGTTCCCATTGTTGAAAAGCTTCTGGAACGCATGGGAACGGCGTTCCCATTGTTAAAGTGTTTACGAACGCACAGGAACGCAACGCTGCTGTAGAAAGACAAAGAAACTTTGTGCTCAGTCATAAACGCTTACCTTCACTTCACTGTTTCACTAAGGGCAGATGGTGATTAGCGACCTGTGCACAAAGTTCGGTGTGAATGTCGTCGTCATCGCGTAGTCGTCGAGGACGGTAGCGTCGCTCCAATATGACCACGCCTTATGGCTGCTCGCCATAGGTCAGCAGGTGGGCGTTGATGGTCCTGACGGAGTTGGTCGATCCAGCGGTTGCGGGGACGACCAGAGCTGTGGACCCAATCGCGGTCAGGTCGTCTACCGACTGATGCCTCGACCTGTAGTCTCAGTGCTTGGTGAGCTGGAATGTTGGGTGACATTCTCGTCACGTGCCCGAAGATGGCTTCACGTCGTCTCCTGATGCTCTCCATCACTGGGCGCAGGCCTGTACGCACAGCGACCTCGTCGTTGCGAATGTGATCCTGCCAGCGAATGCGGAGAATCTGCCGTTGACACTTCATGTGGAAGGCCTCTAGTGTCTTAACATCAGCAGCAAGTAGTGTCCATGTCTCTGATGCATATAGCAAGACGGAGACAACCAGTGTCTGATAGATGCGCGACTTGGTAGACA
>Ga0209149_1001526_pt1 | contig 11865 bp, 8 predicted proteins | sample WorMetTyACAVOLI2_FD_187423 | JGI IMG/M metagenome (GOLD analysis project Ga0209149, IMG submission 187423) | Marine gutless worms symbiont microbial communities from Max Planck institute for Marine Microbiology, Germany - Olavius algarvensis... ... | reverse complement strand
CGCTGCGCTGCGCTGCGATAGTCGAGATAGTTGTCGCTGCGCTGCGCTGCGCCAGCGATAGTGTAGCGATAGCGCAGCGCTGCGCTATCGCTAGTTCAGCGCTGCGCTGCACTGGTGTAGCGATACGCTGAACTAGTACTTTTCCGCCGACTGCTTCTGTCCGGGAGTCATAAATATTCATGAATTGTCGCCTAATTGTGGCAGACGATAAAAACTTGCTATTAGCAGCCGCTACTTATTGTCGCCGGCGGCAGAAATTAAAATGGCTGACGAGAATAAGTTGTTATTAGCAGCCGCTACTTGCTGCATACATGTAATTCAATTCAACAAACAACGCGAAAAAAGTCGTCGTCGCAGACGTTTCTGGATTCATCCCGTTCTTCAGGAACGACGCCAGAAAGGCGATTATCTACATCTAATTCAGGAGCTGCGAGACGATCCAGTTCTTTTTCAGCGATACTTCCGCTTGTCGGTGGCACAGTTCGATGTCATACTGGAATTGCTACGACCTGACATCCAGTTGCAGAATACCAGATGGCGTTCCAGCATTGATCCTGGTCAACAACTTGCAATTACCCTTAGGTACAGTTTCCTAATATTGTTTACGTTCAGGATTGATTCATTTTTATCGCACGACGCGTATGCAAGATAGAGCTATTATTTACAATGGCGGACCAATAGAAAGTCGCATGTGATCTACCGAACGGCGTCAGTTTCAATGACCTTGAACAACCCCTAACCCAGTTTTCAAGGCCATTATTCTCTGACTCTGAATATCTCATAAGGTCACGATGATTCAACATCAAACAAGCTGTGCGGCTAGGTGGCCGCCACAATATGCCCCTGCCCCGTGACCTTGACTTTTGACCTTGAAGTCGGTGTGGGAGTCGCATGTGACCTGGGGTACCCCTGCGCAAAGTTTCGTCTTCTTAGGCCTTTTGGTTTTCGAGTTAGAGCCGATGTACGCGACATCAGACAGACAGACGGACGGACGGACACCAATGACCGCTTAATGCTCCCGTCCCCCCTACGGGGCGGGGGTATAATAATATGAAGTCGGTACACTGGCCGTTGATGGGTGTGCTGTTACATATGGTACAGCGATGAGGGTACTTGGCAGGGCCGCAGCCTGCCCAGGCCCCTTCTCGCTGTACCAAATGTAACAGCCCATCCATCACAGCCCCGCCGGTGTACCAATCACTGTATTGCTGCATAATGGTCCTCGCTGTGCGGTTTTAATGTGGCTATTATGAGTTAGAGCCGATGTACGCGACATCAGACAGACAGACGGACGACAGACGCCGATCACCGCTTAATGCCCCCGCCCTCCCCCCTACGGGTCGGGGGCATAATAACTTGAAAATGATACAACATACAACTATCCTTACAATGAACACTACCCTCCATCCTTTGCCCGTAGACTGTAGGCTGACTTAGCTATCTAAGCAATATTTTGTCCCCCCACTGGCCAAAAAGTGGGGGGTCGAAAAAATTTCTTTTGCTCGCTCCGCTCACAAAATTGTCCCCCCCACTTTCAAAACCGTGGCGCCGCCCCTGATCGTTATACCGGTAGTTTTTTAACCATATGGTAGCCCAATCATTCTAGTTTTACCAGCACTTTCACAAAATTCCGACCTTCAGTGACCGTTAACCTAGATTTCAAGGTCTCGTGGTTATCATAGATGCCCTCGGCATATTGTGTTCGCAGCTGACGCACGATCTGTTTGCGATAGCTAAGTTCTTGTTATGATTGTACACGTACCTAACGTTGTGAGGCTGCATAATACTATTAATGTGGTTCAGACTACGTTGTCTTAAACAAGCCCAATGTGAACTTTGTAGGTTTCTGTGCACAGGGGATTCATACTTTCAGATAGCAATGAATTACAGAGTTGGTGTGTCAACTGTTCAATGCATCATTCCGCGGGTGTGTGCTTCCATATGGCGCATGTTGCAACCCATCTATCTGCCTCAGCCTGACGTCAACGCATGGAAAATTGTTGCAGACGGCTTCACACGGAAGTGGCAGTTTCCTCACTGCTGTGGGGCGATCGATGGGAAACATATAGTGATCCAGGCTCCAGCCCACTCTGGCTCTATGTTTTACAACTACAAAGGCAGCTACTCGCTTGTACTGTTGGCTGTGGTTGACCATGATTATTGTTTCACTGCAGTAGATATTGGCAACTATGGTCATAACAGTGACGGCGGAATATTCAGGAATTCTGCGATTGGGCGACAACTATTCTCCGGGAGTATGCAGCTGCCAGAGGCGGACTCACTTGAAGGCATGTCTCACCTCGGCGCTCTTCCATATTGTTTCGTGGGAGATGAAGCATTTCCCCTCACAACTTTTATGATGCGCCCTTTTCCAGGTCGTGGTTTAAACGATATGGAGAAGACGTTCAACTACCGGTTGACCAGAGCAAGAAGAATCGCGGAAAACGCTTTCGGCTTATTATCTGCACGCTGGAGGGTGTTCCGCCGTGTCATCAATCTACAACCTCACCGTGTTGACGACGTCGTGAAAGCTAGTGTCGTCCTCCATAACTTCTTGAGGAAAAGTGGCGGCGAAGCTCCCCGTGGTGATATTGACGACGACAAGGAAAACCAAGCTGACGACAGTGATGCATCGGCTTTTCAGCCGATTTCTCGTTTGGTGCACTCTGCGAGATCAAGCAAGGAATCCGTCAGAATGAGACAAGCGTTTGCTGAGTACTTCTCCAATGCAGGAGCCGTACCTTGGCAGAATGCAATCGTCCACCGTCAAGATCTTTGACGTACGCGCGCATATGGCATGCAAGATGACTGTGCATCGACGAACACGATTATGGACGTGAATTAACACTAAACACATGTCATTGTTAATAACTGGAACTAATCATCTTTTATGTTATTTCAGTCGTTACAGAGCATTTGAGTCTGTAAAGTTGCTGACGGACAACGATGTAAATTGCAAGTATAATTAGAAATGATGCTTGCTAGACCAGAATTAAATGTTTTTTGAGTGTTATAGTGACATTGCATGCAAAATGAAGTAAACACGCTCGCATGTTTTTTGAACTCGTTAAAACGACATAACTGAACTGAACTGAACGGCGCAATTATGAACTGAACTGAACTGAACGGCGCAATTATGAACAACACAGACAGTTTTAATTGCAAATTTGGCTGACAATACAGCAGTTTTCGTACATAATGTTTCTCGAATTCTCAACCAACTGATAGGCTGTATGCTACTACAGTTCATGGTACATGTTGACATTGACCCAACTAAACTCACTGGATAACTGGTCTGATGGTAACGTGGTTGTGGGTGTCTCCTCAAACTGTCCATACCTACCAAACTCGACATCAAACAGAACCTGTTGTATTCTCAGTTTTGCCATCGCTTTCTTATGCTCGTCAAATCTTTCCAGTGTCTTCGCCACACTGCGACCGAAATGATCGTCCTCTGTTGGCTCCGGGGGACGATTCTCGTTCCTGCTTGCAGAGATTGCCTTTGTGATTTCTTTCAGTGCCCCTGTCGCAGCATCCTGTTCCGCAGAAAACTGTATACGTGCCTTCCTTACATTCCTGACCACTCTGTTCCCACTAGCTTGACGTGATGCTGAGGACTCAGTCTCAACTGCTGAAACACTTGTGGTCGTGGCTGTCGCGGAGTCACTTGTAATTGATGTATTTCCAGCAGATTCATCACCGGCCTGACTTATCTCAGTCGTCTCTGTGAAAGCTGCATCCATCAACTCGTCAGGCTGCTCAACATCAGTGTCGTCATCTAGCTCCTGCATGTTCGAGGTACTCCTAAACACGGACACAGCATGATAACAATTAACGAATATCCAGGTTACATGGCTGAATAAAGCCGGACATTTGGGGTCACAGGATAAACACAATTATGGGGCCTAACCTTTCCTTTTCTTCGTCATTCCCATGATGCCATGGGGCCAGAGTATCATCCCAAAATATTTTAAACCGCATAGGGCCTATGCTCACAGAATTACATTACATTACATTTTTAACGTGGCCTAAGTAACGAATAACTTCAAGGACCACGATGGCGACAAAAAACCATAGCAAACTACAAAATAATGTCCGGATAAGATTGCTGAAATAAGTGAGTTTTCAGTTTCTTCCTGAAAACTGGCAGCGGTTTTCGACAGAATTTACTGAATCACTCTAGAACAAAGAAAGCAAGTTACAGGCCCGTTTCTACGAGGGGTTAACTCACCATTTTCAGATTAAAGATCAAAAAATTTTCTGGGGAGGGGCACAGTGGTGAGGGGGACACCCTTCCCCACGCCCAACCCCCTCGACTCTGTCCGAGGCGCTCAGCACTACAAAATCCTTCACGTTACTTACTCACTTGGCGGGGTAAACGATCGTAGGATGCCCTGATAAATAATGCCCTCAAACGTACTGTCGGAACTCGTTGAATTCGTCCAGAAACATCATATCCTTGAAATAACGCCAAATGGTTGTCCGACCTCCGGAACCACTTTTTGGTTTCACTTTCTTTCGCTGATTATATGTGTCCTTGAGTGATTTCCATTTTCTTTTGGCGTCGTCCACTGCAAACAAATATCCCACAATACATACAACTTTTGTGCTTGGGCAGACAGAACGATGGAGATACACGACATACAGATCCACGAACAGGAGACGATGAGACGTATGGAGGATGGGAAGATTCAGATTAAAAAAGACATTTGATATACCCAGGGCCAAAGTAGCAATCTCTTTGTAGATGTAAGGGAGTAGACGAGAGAACTGAAAAGGATTGGTATGCATTTACATCACAAATAAGTGCGTCGGAGACGATACGAAAGTCGCCGCTTGTCAAAGTCTAAACTGCATTAAAAACAAAAAAAATAAAAATGGTGAAAAACGATTTTCAATATGGCGGATGGAATTCTTACACCCTGCAATGTGGCATGTGCCTCTGGAATCGTGACAGTGAATTCACCAAGTGCCAGCCCCCTGCAATGTGATACATGGCTCTGGGATGTATTCGGCGGACTCTGTGTAGACATGTGACGATTAGTACACCAATGGTCATTTTTTGCTGTTTGACTGTCTTTTGACTGTTTTTGACGATTGGTACACTGCTGGTACAGTTTTGGTAGACATGTGACGATTGGTACACCAATAGTCATTTTTGATGTTTTGACTGTCTTTTGACTGTTTTTGATTGTTTCTGACGAATGGTACACTGTACCAATCGTCTAAAACAGTCAATACCATTGGTGTACCAATCGTCATGTCTACCAAGACTGTACCAACAGTGTACCAATCGTCAAAAACAGTGAAAAGCAGTCAAAAGACGGTCAAAACAGTAAAAATGAGAGGTTAAGGTTAAGGGGTTAAGGGATTGGGGTTAAGTGGTTAAGGTTAAGGGGCTAATGGGTTAAGGTTAAGGGGTTAAGGGTTAGGGTTAAGGGGTTGGGGTTAAGGGGTTAAGTGGTTAAGGTTAAGGGCTTAAGGGTGGGGTCTGAAAATACGCCAAATGTCGTCACTTTTTGGCCCACCCTGTAGTTTAAGGATGACCAGGAAAAAATCCAAGTAGTAACTTATCTAATTACACTCAAGGTCCACCACGTGTAAAACGTTCGTGAACCTCCGTTAATCAGGGCCGGAGAATAAGGCGGCCATAAAAAATTAAAAAATTGGCAAAATATAATGAACTTCGCTCAAGCTACGCTGAGCGGGCGTCCATAATAATACAAACTACAAATGACAAACACAGACATAATGCTGCATAACAGGTAAAGTGCATAAGTTAGCATAACATTTACCTTTTATTGACTGCAAAATAACAGACTCAAAAAGTGAAAGACAAACAAGTGGAAAAAAGTCATTGTCGTCATTTAATTATTTACTAACGAATAACTCTGATAGATGTTATATTCGCATATGCCAAAGTTGATAAAAAGCACTCGGCTGGTTGACAAATTTCACAAATTCGATGTAAATTCGGCAAAGCAACAGAAATAATAACAAGACTGTGGGCGCTGTGGCTTTTGAGGGTGTTTTGTAATATGCATGTTGTTTGCGCCATCTGGTGAATATTAAATAGCGTAGGGACGGAAAATAGCGTAGGATGATGTTTACGTGAGGGACGGAAAATAGTGTAGTAAGATCTCTACTGTCCCTCCGGGACGGAAAATAGCGTCAGTACGCATTGAATGTCGGTCCCTGCGAGGACGGATAATTATACTTTCCCAGTACTCAGGGACGAAAAATAACACTGAGCATTCAACATCGACTGGAAATGGCCGTGTCTAATGCACGGGAACCCGTGTGCAAATGAAGTCAGCAGTCAAGCACGGGAACCATTTATACCGTCTGGTGGGTCGGTTAGGGTTCAGGAGTAAGGGTTAGCGCCAGTTATAGCACTGATGTGGTGGGGTGCGCGGGAGGGGGAGGAGTCCGGGGAGGGGGCTGTGCTGGATAGCACATCTTTTTTTTGGGTGTTTTATAGGCCTAATGTGGGTACTGTTTTTGCCGTGAATGTTATTTCAACTAGTTCCCGTGCTCGTCATGCGGCGTCAATTTTGCACCGTGGGTTCCGGTAGACTCAGCCACTGGAAATACTTACGTACCACTGCAAGCACACTCTGCCGCCACCGACTTCCACACATTTTGTTTGCGATCTTGATCCCTGTAGCCGACTGACGTTAGATCATATAGACAAGGATGATTGCGCACAGTTTCAATAAATTTGTGTATATCTAAAATTTTCTCCATGTTGCGTCACTCATTACGTAACTGCGACATTAAATAAGCAAGCCGAGTGCTGCGATTGCTTTTCATAAATATTCATAAGCAATTCAGCTGCGTTGTGATTGGCTACAGCTGAGCTAGTACTATCGCGATAGTAGAAACACGACTAGCGTCACTACTCGCGCAGCGCAGCGCAGCACATGTGTGAACGCCACCATTGGAACTCATGCAATTACTAGCGCTAGCGCAGCGCAGCGCTGCGATAGTGCAGCGCGTCACTAGCGGCAACTAGTTCTCGCGTAGCGATAGTGCAGCGCTAGTTCAGCGCAGCGCAGCGCTGAACTAGCGCAGCGCAGCACTATCGCAGCGCAGCGCAGCGTATGTGTGAACGTACCATAACAATATGTTGCAATGTGATCAACACAATCTATAACAAAATGCCTAAATAATTATGGGAGACGATATCATTATCATGCTCTGATGATGCCTCAACCAGAGAATATGGCTTATTGAAGTGAGATCTGTGACCACTTCCTCCAACTCTGGTTTCAGTTGGTCGGTGCTCAGACTCGGACATCAGTTGGAAGCATGTTATACATCGTAATCCTTGGTCTTGGTGCTTATAACAGGCCATATGGCAATCACTGGGGGAAGAACAGACGTATACAAAAACACAGCATCTGTAAACTCCCTATTTCACAGCATAACTTAACATTGACAACCTACATGCACTACACAATGAACAGAGTACACTAAATCACTTCAGAACAAACCAAGGACACTGTGGCATCTGCCGCAAGCTCTGGGGCCTGGCTGAAAGTGACCTATGTGTGTGTGGTACCATTCAGACAATGTCTCATATAGGCCTAGTGGAATCATGTCCGTCAATGAATTTAGATGGTGGACTAAAAAAATTGCACACTGCTCATGATGAATCCGTGGACCGAGTTCCTGTGGCATGTAATCTGCATATGCCAACAAGAACGACATGCAACTACCAGAACTTAGCAGTATCTGGTCTTGTGTACACCCAGGCCCGTCTTTAGTGGGTTGCACTATGGCACTGTGCCAGGGGCCCCACACCTCTAAGGGGCCCCGCGATCTGGCAGCTGGAAAATTTTGGTCCCGATTTGCCTTTAATGTTTAAACTGCATGAAATTTTGTCAGTTGATTCTTAGGAAAATCATTAAAATTAGTTGCCACCTAATGTCAGATTTTAAGGCTAAAATGCACCAAATTCGATTTCGGCTGGGGCTCTGCTCCAGACCCCGCTGGGGAGCTTACAGCACTTCCTCAGACCCTCTAGCTGGATTTAAGGGGCCTACTTCTAAGAAGAGGGAGGAGAGGGGAAGGTAAGGGGAGGGAGGTGATGGGAGGGGATGGAAAGGAAGGGAAAGGGAAAGGGGGAGTGGGATGCGCGGCCCACGGGCCGGCAGGTACCAGGGGCCCTGCACTGGCAAAAGACAGGCCTGGGTACACCAGGTCCAAACTCAGCTCAAGCACCTAAAAACTAATGCCCATTATGCCACTTCCCATAACCTAAAATGCAAAAGCAAATAGCTGGTGATACTGGAACATACTAAACACAAACAACTACAGAATACTTTATGACACCAAGTGCACCAAGGATGTTCTCCAAATATCTAAACACAAATCTCACTAGTAGATCTTCTACTGTCAGCATTTGATTCCTTATCAGCTGAAGAAAGTCTGTGTGTATCCACATGACTGTGTCTGTATGACGATCGGTCATCATCAACTGTCCGCCGTTTTGGTCGCACAGGTTTCTCTTCACGTCTCCGGGAGCTACTGCTGTAGCCGTGACTGTCACCACCACGACCTCGCTGACTCCGAAATTCCATCGTCACAAGTACCTGCAACAAGAAGGACAAAGAAATTTATCAAAATCTCTGCACAGCAGATGCATTCACCAGACAAACGCAAACTGTTGTGAGCTTACAGCACAGCTGAAAACGTTGAAACTCGATACATAAATTTATGTTACCCTCTAGGGTCACGAGTATTATCGCAGCAACACGTCGCTGGCGACATGCACCAACGACACATGCCAGAATAATGCAGCGTTGCCTCAGACGTAGTACCATTGTGCATGTGTTGTTGTGCACAACAGGCTGTGACTGAATAAGCTGCACTTCAGGAGTACTGATACAGTAGTCGAGGCCCAGTGCGTCTGTTTCCGGCATGTGTCACTGGTGCGTGTCGCTGTGATAATATTACTCCAGGGTCAGGGGGTGGAGGAGGTGTGTTTTAAGTAAGTAAGTAAGTAAGTAACAATGTAGTGATTAAGGTGACACTATCACGTCAAAGACATTGCAGGGGCACCATACAAAATTAAAAGGAAAAGCAGACAAAAACGACAGAATCGCCGACAGTCAGTAGTCGCGGGCAGACAACAGCTATACTGTGCAGTACAATCACGATTAGGGATGTTAAAATCGTTTTTTCTTGAAAATCGATTATCGTTTGCTTAAAATCGATTTTTTTTCGATTATCGAATATCTTGACGCCATGATGACCCATTAAGCTCTGCCGTAAAGCTTGAAGTGCATGGGAAGGGAGATCGCTCACAGACAGACCGACCGGCGGTGGCGATGCACGGTCTCCCGTCTCCTAATGATGATGTCGATCAAAATAGCATCAGTATTGAGTCATAGGGTATCGCAGGAGGCAGTTGAGTCGACACGCGTGAACAACTGATAAGACTGACAACACAGAGACGCCGGTATAGTTGTTACGTCATACAGACAGTGCGGGCGACAGAGACCACCCGCAGCGCGGACACGCCGGTCCAGGGTCGGGCGATGACGTTACGCGTCATTCGTGGCATTTCTCTCGAATCCTACGGATGGCATTGTATAGGCCTAAGTTGCAAATTAAGTAAAACTGCTGCATATTTCAGTAGGCCTACTTGCAACTGCCTTGCATGGACGAAATGACACGTGGGAGATCACTGTTTCATGCGTTCTTTGATGATAATGATGGGCGGTATGTGACAGCTGTTGGCTTGTTATCTTGAAGGCGCCCGTTACGTCCATCGACGGCCGTAAATTAACGCGTGCACTGTGTCCGCGTCGGCCAATTTACGACCGGACCACGACATACAATGGACGACTGTAAACTGTGTGGGTGGGGAGCCAGGCTTAAAGCGTCCAGCGTGTGCGATAATAATCAACAAGCTATTAACACACGGGCCGCTCGCGCTTTCTGCTGCAGTCAATGCAGTACTCACGTGCGCATTTCGAAAATCGATAATGGAGAAACGAAAACCAGAATAAATTTCGATAATCGATTATTTCGATTATCGTTTAACATCCCTAATCACGATCGCCTAATCATTGTCAAACGACGACCGGAAAAGTACAGTCTTCAGTTCGCGACAGAACGTCGTCAGCAACGGTGCATTCCTGACAGATGACGGCAGGCTGTTCCACACACGTGCCGAAGCCACTGGGAAGGCACGGTCGCCGAGTGTTGAACGTCTGGTGGACTGTACCACCAGCATGGCTGAGTCAGCAGAATGCAGACAGCGTCGACTGTTGACGTTAGATGTCCGAAGCAGGCTCTCATCAAGGTACGCCGGCGCTGTTCCATAAAGACAGCGGTAGGCCAGAACGGACAGCCGGAATGTGACTTGCTTTGGAACTCTCAACCAATGGAGTTCACGAAGCAATGGGGTTATGTGTTCTGACCGCCTCGCTGAGAAAACAAAACGGGTGTCGGCATTCAAGACGGACTGCAGCCGGTCTTGCAGCTGGCTGGGGATACCAGCAAGAACCAAGTTGCAGTAGTCCACCTTGCTGACAATCAGTGCATGAACCAAGGTCAGCAAGGCATGTCGTGACAGAGATCGCCGCACGCTCCGGATCTGACGTAGAGCCGCGAAGCACGCTCTGACGATGGCTGTAACATGGGTCCTCACGGACATGTCACCGTCAATGTAGACCCCGAGGTCGCGGATCGAAGAAACTGGCTGCACGTTAGTGGTGCCAATGCGGACCGGACCAGACGTGATCTGATGTTGTCGACGAGAAGATGTGCACCAGAGAACTTCAGTACTGGCGTGATTCAGCTGCAGCCGATTGGATGCCATCCAAGCTCAAAACTCATCGACACAGACGGACACTTTCTCGCAGAGGTCGGCAGAATCTGCTTGCAGGGGCATAGTTTTAGCATTCTTAGAGCGAAAAATGCAAAAAAAGTATCATTCGTCTGCAAGCAAATAGCTGGTGACACTGCGAAATTGGCACTAACCCTGACCCCAAACGATCCACGTGGCGGGGTCCTGACCCTAACCGATCCACGAGCGTCTTTAACGTCGCTCAGGGCATAGCGAAGTTTTTCGGGGGCATAGTCAAAAAGCAGAAAGTGAAACAAGACACGATCTATTCCACAACCCTTCTAAACTAAATTAATATGTTAACACTGCCACGTGTAAGAGGTCTCTGAATATGGACTTTGCGGAAATACTTACATACACAGTACTATACAACAGTCATGTTTTTCTCCGTGGTTTTCTCAAACTTTGATTTTAATCAACAATAAACAAACTTCGAATATTAGTTACCGTCAGTAAAGCACAAATCGTACACTTAGTAGCCCAATACTACCATCAACTAGGTATACACATTAGCTCAGCTATTGCTGAAACATCGCGTTACGACAGATCACTGATAGACTGAGGTAGATCGGTTAATCCTAACCGTAACCTTAAATATCACTTCTTCTTTAGATATTCTGCTTTGCAGCAGGTCTAAGACAGACTCTCTCTATAAACTTTGTCGTTAAATTTTCTTATCCATCTTTATCAATAATATCACTCAGCATCCCTTTTCGTGGTCGACCAAGGCTTGTCTTTCCACGTACCTTTTTCTCTATTGCCGTTTTCAAAAGCTTTTTCTCTTAAGAATGTGTGCAATCTGGCAATCCAAGCTAATTTCTCTTTGAAATCATGTAGACCAGGCACTGCTTTTTCAACACTTCATCATTTCTCACTATGAACAGGATCATGCAATTTATACCTAAGATGAATAATTCCTGGAAAGAGGAAGGGTGGACCCGCCCATTGAATTTAAAGTTACGAGAACTTATTTCTAAAAAAAATCGACTGTGGACCAGATATTT
>Ga0209149_1001523_pt1 | contig 11876 bp, 7 predicted proteins | sample WorMetTyACAVOLI2_FD_187423 | JGI IMG/M metagenome (GOLD analysis project Ga0209149, IMG submission 187423) | Marine gutless worms symbiont microbial communities from Max Planck institute for Marine Microbiology, Germany - Olavius algarvensis... ... | reverse complement strand
ACTTATCTGTTTTCCTCTTTAGAACACAACTCGGGACCTCTGAGCCAGTGAAAGATTGGCACGCTTTAACAACATCAATGCTCTTTGTCTTAAACAATTTCATAAATAAGCGATTAAAAGTAAAGTTCAACGAACGCAAATCAGCATTACTCAGGTGACAAGATTCTAAACCGTAGAGCAAAATTGGCATGCATTTAGATCTAATCAACTCTAAAATCACAGTTTTAAGACATATGAGAGTTTTAGTGGGTTAAAATAGTTAACAAAGAAAATGACAGCAGAGGCATCATTGACTCATGGATGGGCTATTGTTGACCATCAAAATTAAAGATCTCGCACTGTTAACTTATCAGTGTCTTTAGCTCATCAAGATTTCATTTTTTTCGAAAAGAGCAAGCGTTTTCCTACATAATTTTACCTAATCATATCCATTTAATGAAATGTTTGTCTTCAGTGGTAAATCTCATTGCTGTGCTTTAATGACGTTTTGTTTACATTGCTGCTAGCTAAGAATATTTAACTAGAATACAAATTATATTTAGACGCCTAGAATCAGCATTTCGTGAGCTGTTTTGTGTGAAATTTTCGTTCACAGGTGTTTTTGCCGCGCGATGCTATGCAAACGCGGCCCACGCCGTCATCCGGTGTTTGTCCGTCCGTCCGTCCGTCTAGGTGTCTATCACGTTCGTGTATTCTTTCAAAAGGAATGAACATATCTTCAACATTTTCTTCACCGTCGGGTAGCCATACCATTCTAGTTTTTCCGCACCAAACGTTATGGCAACATTCTGACGGGGACTCACCTAACGGGTGCGTGGAATGCAGGTGGGGTAGGCAAAAATTGCGATTCTCGACGAATATCTGGCTATCGGATCGATGACTGCTGCAGTGCGAACAACAACGGCGACGGCGACCGTGCAGTTTATCGCACAGACCGCCACGCATCAGTGATCTTGTTTATCACAACCAGCATGGACGACCATGACGAAGAGAAGAGACGAGAATAGAGTTGAATTGTATGCAGCTGTAAATCTGAACCGGAACATGCGCTTGACGTATTGTACTAGTGAAGCTACTGACAGACACGAAGCATCGCGCGGCCTCTCTGCGACAGCAATAATTGTTCTAAGAGTTAGTAAGAAAACAAAAGTGGATGTTTTCTTCAGAACACAATGTCGATATTGGCCAATGGCTTATACAACAGTTAGTTCCTGCCGTACGATACGTGATACATTTCTTTCCAGTTTATGTTATTACGAAACCGATATGACTGTTTAAGGGACTGCAGCAGAGTGGCCAGTTAAAGACTGGACGAACGCCGAGGGGAACGAGTTGGCTACATGGCAGCATTTTGTCAACGAGGAGCCAGCAACTACGCTTGACGCCAGACTCGAGCTACGCCGTCAGTAACAAGCTTCTGCTTTCACCGTGTTATCTGCAACCTTTTACCAGCTAGTAAACATTTTGTGAATGGGTATTTTGTTTTTAATAGCACAGTGCTCAGTTTTATATCTCTGGATCATGCTCTGTTTTTACAAGGTGATTATATTATAGTTGTCGTTATGTCCTCAGCGCAGCTTCGAAATTTGATCCAGTAATATGCGTTACTGTTGAATATATCAACAGTATTTTCTATTGTTGATCTTTTGTATTTCACAAGGTAGTGTAGTGACACATTTAAGGTGCGATGGGAAATATGACATGAGCCTTGTTACAAATTTATTTCTGAGTCCAAGACTAGACGAATTTTTAAAACTGGCCAATAGGCCAGTGACACATTTTTATGGATCACTCACTGTGTACTGTCGTATTCAACCGGAATTAATGTTATATGATGTCGAGCGCGACCTATAAGCGGTAGCTAAGTTTGTGTCGATGGAGGAATCTGTAATCCCAGAATCCCAACGGGATTAGAGACTGGCAGAAATATATCAACGAACGCGAAAAAATTGTCGGTTTTCACTGTAACTGAGACTGAGCGATAAACTGCAGTTAAATAAGAATAGTTCTTCATATTAAGAAACAAGCACGACACGACGATGTTTCATAGTTTAGGCTACTTATTGCATGTTAACACTGTATTAGTTACGTGTCACTAGTGTAAAACTTGAAAGTTTAGTAAACTTAAAAATACGCCAAAAAATGCAATATTTTGGCCCGGCCGTTGCATTATGGAAACCTTCTTTTGCGTTGATATCAAGTTCTAATAATACTGATATGAACCATTTTCGACACAATTGCGGTTAAATGGGTGAAAGGGGTGTCTGAGAGGCCAAAAATTTTCCACCCCATTCACTTTTTGGGCACCACATTAGGAGGCCCTGGATAACTCCCAATTTCTCAAGACGCATGGGAATGCATCCATGACCACAGCTGACCAGCAATGACTGGGTATCCGCGATACGACAGTACAGTGCTGAAAGGTAGAAGTCTCAAAAAAGTAAGCAACTTGATGTTTGTTAATAACTTTGGCAAATGTGGACCGATTTTCAAAATTGTTTCACCAATTGATTTGTAAGAAAATTCTGTTTACACCACAAAGATTTCCACCTGACCTGCAATATGTTTCTACACTACCTTATGAAAGTCAAAAATCCAAAACTATTACTGATTTTGACAGCATCCTCAACAAATTGTTGACAAGTTCCTGAGGACACTGAACACTTGACTTAACATTTAATAGCAGTTAGACAGACCAAGACTGCTGACATTGATGAACTAACATTTTGAAGTTTGTCAGACGACGTCTCGGATCAACAGTTGAACGTTGTTTTCAGTTGAACATTTGTTGCATTTTTTTCACCGTGATTATCTTCGCGCCGTCTTCGTTTCAGACTATACTTCGTATGTTGTACACATGTTTAAGTAACATCATTAGTATGATATTTTTTGCGGCAGGTTATATAAGATCTCACATTAAATTTTAGTTAACGATTGTCACGTTCAACGTGAAAATTTGGCAACGTTTTTGGATTTTCGAATTTCACAATCTATTGCGTGTGAGCTGGAAATCTTTCTGGTATATACATACAGAATTTTCTTATGGTTCAACTGGTGACAGAATTTTGAAAATCGGTCCACATTTGCCAAAGTTATTATCAAACATCAAGTGGCTTACTTTTTTCTGAGACACAGTGTACATGTAGTTCGCTGTGTATTTGTTGTTTCTTTGTCTTTGCAATCTCTGGTTATGGACTTCTCGCCAGCGGAATAATCAATTAGTGGCATGAAATTTTACACCTTACTCCACGCGTCTTTTCGCATTTTAAGAGGCGATACTCCAGGGGCCTCCAAATTGTGAGCCAATCCACCACATATGGTACGAGTATGACGGGTATGTGTACATGCAAGCGATCTTTGTTGTTTTCAATGTGTTATTGTTATACACGCCATATTGCTATTAACATGTGTAAACTACTGCAAGTTGTTACATTTATTGACAGATATACACATATGCTACTAATGTCAACAATACTAACTACAGAGTGGCCCGAAAAAGTAAGCCCCTGCATGGTTTCTTAAAAAGTTGTACCAAAGTGTGCCAATAAATGTGGTTGGATTTGAGTGTCACACAGGCACATAATGTTTTAAACTGTTAACTTTAAACTGTTAACAGTTGATTAAATATTCTATATACGACGTCGCGCTTAGTCATCGGTAAAATTACAGCCTCTGCGCCTACAACATAGTTTCACACTCGGAAATTTACCAAAAATGGTGTCCATACATAAGAAGTGCGTCGGAGATAACTGCTTACTATTTGATCAGGAACTTCAACTTTTAACTTTACATTAATACATTGCAGATTTGCAGCAGTTAAATATTCTTTTGTGCAAGCAGATGAAATATTGCCAAAAATTAACGTGTTTAAGCAACACTACTTAGGCAAGCAGGAACTTGTTTACTGTGCGCATGATACTGCAACGTAGCTGTGATGTGGCATATTCCTCCACCCAATAGCAGCTCATCTTTCCAAGTGTCCGCCATTTTGGGGATCGTAATTTTGATGACATTCCTCTCAATGCTAGATGTCTATGGTATTTAATACCATAGACATCTAGCATTGAGAGGAATGTCATATTATCTCCAGCTTATTTATTACTACCTCTATTGGTAAAATAATGCAAACTGTACTAGACGATGTTGAATCATCCCAATTTGTGCTACTGTGTGTCACAGAATATTTAATATTAGAAAGCAGTACATAAACAATGCGATTACATGAATATATATATAATACCACTGTTTCCTCAAGCATGAATATGGTGTTATTCATGCTTCAGGAAACAGTGGTATTTTATATATATATATATATATATATATATATATATATATATTCATGTAATGTTTATGTACTGCTTTCTAATATTAAATATTCTGTGACACACATTAGCACAAATTCACAAATTGGGATAATTCAACATCATCTAGTACAGTTTGCGTTATTTCACCCATAGAGGTAGTAATAAATAAGCTGGTATTATTAACAACAGAAGAGCAAAAAAGGTTGGCTTACTTTTTTATGGGCCACCCTGTATTCCAGACTACTTTAAGCTGTAAACTCAATAATATGCTAACAAAAACACGCAACAACACATTTTGGCAAAGTTCACCGTAACAAATACTATCAAGTCGTCCTCACGGAATATTACATTTTGCTACAAGCACACAGCTGAAGTATTACAATTCTGCAGAAGTGAAGTCTGAGTGCTGGCAAACAGACTATGCACACAAAACTCTTTGACAAATATACTTAAAATCAAAGTACACTACAGTCAAAGTGTTTATATCAATATGAACGAGCACGATATTCTTAATCAGTAGCAGAATATGATCTAACATAGTTTAATTAAGTTATCATCATTTCAAAATCAGACACTTATTTCAAGCTGTTAAAATTTCTGAAGACAAGCATCTTGTTACCTGAATAAAATACACAGCACAGCTCAGTAGACAAATGTGCACGTGCATCGTAAATGCATCCATGACCGCAGCTGATCAGCAATGACCGGGTATCCAATGTTTGCCAATGCTGCACATTACAAAAGTTTATTAATGGCAAACAACTAATTTATTAATGGCTGAGGACCGTGGTCATATGATGCCTCTGTGGCTGCATGTGTGATGGACTCGTCCATGTTCGCACGGGACATCGGAACAGACAACGGGAAACAGTGCAAACATAATAAGTGTCTCCACTGTACATAGCCTGCAGGGGGATAAAAATTAACGGCTGTGCATCTTTGATGACCAATTTAAGCATATCATCATTTAAAAATTAACCATATACTTGATTAATTTGCCAATACACTTGTAACAGATTTACCAAGAATCGGTCGCTGGAACATAACTTTGGGTCCAAGTAAGTAAAGTAAACGTGGATTTGTATAGTGCATCGCTGCATGCAGTCTAATGCGCTACCGTTTCCTGTATTTTGGCACTGATCTCCATTAAACTAGCCCTCAGCCAGACACAAGCCAACACTGCGAGACCATGGACACGGGCAAGTGCATCACGTGGTGTGCCTGTTTACTCTCCCAGCTTTTGCTGGGTACTCATGCGCCTACCCACGGAGGGATGGCTCAGGCTCAGTTGATCTGGGTCCCAGGTTCTGTGCCAAGGTGGTTTACCAGTCCTAAAACGGTCACCCATGCAGGCACTAATGGGTCCTGGCATAGAGTAACTACGTTGATCGAGACCAATGCGTTACCGCTAAGCCAAACCAACAACAACCATGGTCGTAAACGTGGACTCACTATGCAAAACAAAATCCAAATGGTATTAAGATGGCATAACTTGTGACAATTTTATAGTATTTATATTTCATTAAAATAAAAACATTCTCCCCAAAGGCTGTAGCATGTAGAAAATTTCGTTATCAAGTCCCTGAATCAAGTCCCTGAACTCCACTTCAGCTCCATCCTTAGACCTCAATGAGACTACATCGTTTAGTGCTGTCCAATTCAGAAACATTATTTCAGTTTGATCTGTGCATCCGAGCCAAGTTTCACATGGCTCCAGCGACAGGCAGAGACGCGTTTTGGTCGCGTCTTTGTAACTTGTTTGTTAGCAAGAATAGATCACAGAAAAATGGTTACAGTTCTATTCATCAAACTTGCAGAAACATCAGCAGTGCTACTGAAATCAAGCCACTAAATCTGAGTCAAAATCACGACTGCCGAGCCATCAATGATGGCTCTGCAGTCGTGATGATGATCAACAACAAACGCCCAGTAATACCACATAGCGATGTGCCAAATTTATGCACAGTCCAGAAACTGGCATATGCAGCCAGTCAATGCCACAAAGCGCACGTCAACAAACCAGACAATGGATGTTGCGCTTGGCTCTGCTTGTTTTGATTTAGTATTTTGTGACAATTGCACTAGTAATAGATATATACAAAAATCATTATGACATGTATTAGCAACAAAAAGATTCGGCTCCGTGACGTCAAAGACTGCTATGACACCTGACAACAATTATGGTAACAAACAAATATGAATACTCTACAAATGAGGTTTTAGCTACCAACCACTTTAATGATACAAAAACAGTAACAATTATCACTGGAATAATGAATGTGGCAAAGAACATCAAATGCTAAGTGCGACTCGGAGAGCATTAGTCACTACTGTAAATAATCTTACCATTATGGAACAGGGGTGTGGTCAGTTTGGACACTAGGCACAGAATTTACATGCCAAGCTCGGCATGTTTTTAGGCAGTACCTAATCACCATTCGCTGAAGATTTCATAACTTGTTAAATCAGCTGGTGAGAGCTGGCGAGGTACTGTTTCTGCTTGCGTGTGTTACAACGTTTGTTTGCAACGACGCTTGCTTGTCGACAACATAACATTATTAAATGGTGAAACTTTGAGAATAGACGAGCAATGGTGCTGGGATCGTGCCATTAGAATCGTCAGATGGCATGTAAAGTTGGCAAATACCCTCAGACAGTTTCACCCTTCACATTTTACCTTAACTTATACCTAGCAATTGTCACACTTAGTATTGCTAACGCTACCTAAAAATATTTCTTGTGCTGTTAATAAAAACAGGTTATGTCTCAAATCAAGAGACACTAAAATCTGAAGAGTTAGTACAAAAAAAAACACGCTCAAACATTCTCCGTTATTGTTCACACTGCCACAGAGCATGGGACGAGCTGGCTCAATCCGTTTGATGTTCATGGTGCAGTAAGCTAGTTGCAGTTACAGCAGCAGTGACTGGTAAATACAGTACTACATGGCTACGTGGCCATGTGCTGACAGTGTGAAGCATTTACAACTTGGCTTAGTTTCCTTTGAAGCTATGAGGCCTGGAGCATGTGGTCAGTGTCTAGGAGGCACAGGCATCAAACTAATTAATCGGCATACATTTGCACAATGGTCGTGTCGTTTCCAGTCGTGTACCCTCTATCAACTGGCACCATTGTTGCTGACCTTGAGTGGTCTTTAACAGCCACTCCAATGTTTTAGGTTTGAACAGTCTTTATAAAATATAGCAAATAATTAATAAAATTAATCATGAATAAAATTATAATTTTTTCGGAGTCTTTGAATGGCTATTCAATGTCATAAGGAAGTTTAATAGAAAGTGTATAGTCATTGTGTACATTGTGACAATTACGCAACTTTACATAGATTTGTCTAATGACATTTCTGAATAGTATAAAGCGCTGTGCAGTTTCTCTACAACAGATGAGCTTCTTGTGGTTGTGGTGTCTGCCACTTTAGCATTTCAAGTACAAATCGACAGTATGCCACCAACGGTCAATACAAAAAGTCTATAACTAAATAATTACCTTATGTATTCTTTAGTCAACACAGACATAACATACTACAGTCGTTACACTGAACTACCGTACACTGGTGTTAGACAAATTAACACTACAGCAATACTATTGTGTTTAAAAACACTGCACCCTTTTCTTTTCTTGCATAACTCTGAGAAAAACTAACCAATTTGAAAGAGCATTTCTGATAATATATCTGCGAGAATGCTGCTAACCTGTTTATTAATCAAATATTGTTTGCCAATAACAGGGGGCGCCGGAAGCAGTTTGACATTGGTCCGGCAAATATTTCCCTTTCCCTCCTCCCCTTTCTCTCCCCTTCCCCCTCCCCTCTTTCCCCATTCCATCCCCTCCCCTTCCCTTAGAAGTAGGCTCCCTTCCCCTTTCCTCCCTCCCCTCCCTTTCCCTTCCCTCCCCTCCCCTTACAGCGGGGGGTCCGGGGGTCCTCCCCCAGAAAATTTTGAAATTGTAGATTGCTGTAGGTGAGTTTTAGAGCATTCTGGCATGCTAAATGGGGTCCGCAAATGTGTGTGTTTTTAGGTCGCGCTGTTAACTTTGGGGGATTTTAGCAACTACCCAAGCTTTAGGCCTAAATAAAAACCGCCCATGTACTAGACGACGCTAAAGTAACGGAATTGTGGCGTAAACTGATGACAAGTATAGGCTATTTCAAGTTCACGAAAGTTGACAGAACGTGAACATACCGGTAAAAAAATTGTTGATTGTCAAATTATTGGTCCGGCAGCCGCCGGGTCTGCCGGATATGTTGCATCGCCCATGAATAATGTAAACTGCACATCAGTAATTGCTGTTGCAGCAATCCAATGGGATTTACTGTTGAAGATAATTGATGATTTCACTCTCCAAGAATCCAACACGGATTTAACGTTCAAAACTGGTATGATGATATTTTTGGAATCTCATCTGCAGTCGATGAGAAAGGCATCCTTAACTCACTGCCACTATTTTGTGCTGTCAACTTCAAACAGGTACCGTATGACTAGTGCCTGAAAATGTTCTGATCTGATCTCATTGATTCTACATGATGTTAGTTGGCTAAAGGAACACTTTCGGGGCGTAATTCCAGTGAATCAGCTTATTTTTGGCTAATAATTCACAACGACATTTCTCAACTGTCGTTAATGGGCAGCAAACTGGATGCTGTAATGACAGACAGAGATGACCTGCATCAGTGTCTTGAATCACTACCTAGTTCTGGGCCCTTTAGACTTTATTAATGATATTCTAGTCAGATTGATCATACAATCTGACTGAAATAACGGACACACATCAGAAAACTGTCCAAATGCAACTTCACAGTAACATCAAAAAAATTGAAATTTCCAACTCAAAGTTATAATCATCTATCAAATTTCAAAAAGAGATTAGCATATCTGCACTAAGAAATGCTGAGGAAGAGAACTGCATTTCGGCAATGAAATGAGTGGGCTTTGCCACTATTCAGATAATGTGAACTTAGTGTATCAAGTTCTACCTCTGATATATAAGACTTCATCGAGTGTGAGAAAACGACTCCCTATACCTTACTTGTACCACATTCTTACTCTACAGGCCTTGTATCAGTTGCCTATGCCTAACCATGCATTATTAACCCCACCATTATCATAACTTAGACTAAATCCCTGCATGCAAATACCTCGGGCAGTTTCACCTGTCATACTTAGAGACTTTTAACGAGCATTCCCTCACCTATATTGTAATAATCTTCATTCACTTTGGTTATATTTTTGTATGAGTTATGCGAGATAAAAATGGTACAGTGTTTTGAAACACAGTGTATAAACTGAACATTAATGACACTGTAAGTTGACTGTGGAGTGTAAGACAACTGTTTGTGTCAGATATGCATGTAATGATCAGTCAACAACAAACGTAACTCAACATCGTAAAATGCTGCCTCAGAAAATAAAATCAGTGGATGCAACAAACTGGCAATTACAGTGGCAGAGATCTTACTCAAACATTCAATGCATCAATACACTGTTAAACTGGTGGAGAACCACCGACATGTCTCAGCCTCCAGTCAACGAGCAGACCAAGCCGACACCAGCCTGGCTTCACAGCACAGACAATCAACAGCAGAGCTGCGACGAGCAGCAACAGCAGCAGACACTTCACCAGCAAACCAGCACATGTTGCCGTTAACTTAGTGTCAACTCTACAACAAACAACGTACACCGCGAAAGTTACGTACGTTTTGTTAGTGACTGAGCTCTGTCAAACTTAATGACCTAGTGACACAGACATTGGCCTCAGCACTGGGCAGCTTAATTGCTGCCTGCCCCGCATGGAAGAGAAGAGAAGAGAGACACAGACATCACAAAATCCTCTGGGGAGGAAAGTCATCTGCTCCCTGTGAGTACCTCAGCCGAGGGAAACTAAAGATTCCACTTGCAAACTGAATCCTTATATGCATACAGGAAGAAGAAGACATGGTAATGTGAGAAAGTAAGTAAGTAAATAGATTTATAAAGCGCCATGGTCGTGAATGAATCAGAGGCGCTGAGATGGGTCACTAGGCAGTGGGAAAGGCTGAGTGGAAAAGATAAGAGTTTTGATGTTGGCGGAATGTTGTGAGAGTTTAGCAAGAACGGACATTAGAGGGAAGACTATTCCAGATAGCAGGAGCTGCCGAGTGAAAACCTCGAGCACCAAATGAGATGTTAAAACGAGTAACAGACAGAAGGTAGGCAGAAGCAGACCTTAGTTCTGCATGGAGTGTGCCACTGAACCAGATTAGCCAAATACGGGGGGTTACCGGTACGTATAGCTTTATGGGTCATTGTGGCAATTTTGACTTTAATACGATCGTGAACCGGCAACCAGTGTAGTTTACTTAAAAAAGCCAAATTAGAACCAGGAGTACGATTACCTGCAACAACACGTGCGAGAGTATTTTGAGGTGAGAGATGTACTCTGTGGGGATGCCATATAGGACAGAGTTTGCACAGTCCAGCCCAGAGGTGACAAGGGCAGCAGCGATAGTACGGATCACTGAAGAGTCAAGCACGAATCACGAATATGTTTAAGAGCACGGATGTGGTAAAAGCAAGATTTGGATATCACTTTGGTATGTTCAGAGAGAGTGATGCAGGTGAGAGTTATGTCATACTCACCGAGACTAGACAGACAGACAACCTTGTGATCTTAACCTCTTCACTGTGCAAGTTCTTAGCAAATGGCACTCTCAGGGGCAGCATTTACACTAGACTTGAGACTGCATGACCATCTGTTTATCAGTTATTTCACATTAGGTGACAGCTGAATGAGACCTCTGCATCGTGATCTTTGACCTCTTGACCACAAAACTGCACTGTAAAAAGTTAAGAAAAATTTTTAAAGTTAAAAATCGTGGAAATTTTATTTTAAACGTTACTACATAATGCTCATACAAAGTTTATAACAGTGATGTCAAACAGTGTGCATGACAACACCATGCAACACGCAGTAAGTAGCTGTAAATTACTCTCATTAAGTCAATGGTCTTTCCAAGTCGCTTTATTATACAGTACATACTACATATGTAAGTAATGACTGTGAGTAAATTGGCTAATTAACTAAACAAATGAAAAGCACCATTACAATTTGTAAATGGCTACAAACATGAAGACGAGAATGAAGAAAGTCTTTCATCATTAGTTTGCAACACTGGGAGTTAAAGTTGTTTCAAAAGCTGCCTAAGCCAGGGCCATAATTTTGAAAACTATCTGCCTAAGGCTATTAAAACAGTATCTTTTGTAGTCCTATGCACATGCTACGAGCATGATAAATATGAAATTAATAATCTCACTAACAAACTTATGACAGTCATATGGTGCCTCCACTGGTGCATTTGACTGAGTAACTAGAAATGTGACAGTTCTGAAACATTTTTTTGTCATTCCCTGAACTGACGATCTCACGAACTACGTATATCCAAGAAATACCGTCCCCCCCTTCAGTTTATTAGGCTGTAATAACCATACGCTAAGGTATGTATTCCGTCTTCCATAATAACCCTTTTATCATCCTCAGCCGATAAAGCTACTTTGTTAACCTCTTCAGTGTACACATCGT
>Ga0209149_1001522_pt1 | contig 11877 bp, 4 predicted proteins | sample WorMetTyACAVOLI2_FD_187423 | JGI IMG/M metagenome (GOLD analysis project Ga0209149, IMG submission 187423) | Marine gutless worms symbiont microbial communities from Max Planck institute for Marine Microbiology, Germany - Olavius algarvensis... ... | reverse complement strand
GCATCATAGTAGATTGATGGCTGAGACTACCACAAACACACTATTGTTAATTACGTTAAGATTTGGAATCACTTTAATATCAACGCACTGGAGGTCGAGGACGTGTCCGTGAGCGGCGTCGTGGTGGCAAGAAATCCTCAAGACTGCGAAGACTCATCGTGTCCGGACTGTTGGACCGCGGCCAGCAGCCAAACGATGCGAGGCTGTGAGCTTCAGACGAATGTCGGTGTGCAGAAAAATAGCCGAGACTGTTAACAACAATTGTAAAACACAGTTTTTGCAGTGTCACAACTCACAAATTTACTAAACAGGGTAATGTCCGGCAGGATCCTACCAACTCAGCCACACATGGGACCAGGTGATTTCCAGGTCACGTGCTACATCGAGCTGTACACAGTCAAGAGTGATCAAGTGTCCGACGGACATCGAAACGTTGTCATTAGGTAACATATTTTCAGTTGTGTAAAGTAAGAAGTTTCTATGTTAGGATAATGCCTTGTTCATCATTATCACAGGTGAGCTGTGGTGTGTGGAGTGAGCTGTGGAGTGTAGTCATGCTGAAATCTCGAGCCATGTCTTGCTGTCTTATCTGTTCATACTCACTTTCTACACAACTTGGTTAAAGTAACCAATATTACATCCAAGGGTATCCTTCTGGTACACAGTGTCACTGACACGCACAATCTATTACGTATTAGGCTTATATTGCAGGCAACTGCACGTGCTGATTGTCCACGCTTCATTGTCCAGCTCTTGTAGTGTTTTTATTACTGCTTTTATACCGTAATACTTTTCTGAGCAATTTAATTCGATGAACGGGTGAATATATACATCTTTTACAGTTTTATAGTAGGCTACTGAATATAAAGAAATAATATGAATTTTATTATCCAGTGCTAACTAACATGGTGACAAATCAGCAAATGCAATACCTGTGATCACTATGTCGACCAGGAGTGTGAGAACTCTCGGACTCAAGCTTGCATGACAGCTCATAGCTACACCAACACATATGCATGCTCTTAGTATTATACTAGTACTATATACTGTGAACCGAAAAAAAGAACCATTTTATTTTCTTCACAGCTTCTAGACATGTTAGCCAATTTAAATGAAAATTTCACACAATATAGCCAAGGTACTGTTCAATTTACAGATCTGAAAATAATTAGTCTTTCGTGTTTTTGTTAAATATTCTTTGTTAGCACCAATGTAAAAAAGACGTTAGTAAAAGTGCCGCTACAGCAACGTGATTTACTGATGAAGATGAACATCCCATTAAACAGTTGTGAGCGAGTAAAAAAAAGTATAGTAAAACGATTGCTTAATATGCTTTTTGACAGAAGATGAAGACTTGATAGTCTAAATATACTAATCAATAAAATCACTGTGAAATCTTTAACTATATTGATCTTTGCAATTGGATGGGCAGTGTGTGGTTGACCACAACCCGGTCACATGCTGAAGTTCATTGCAATAGACTTACAACTGTACAAGATATTCCAAATTACGTGAGTCTCATTATTTTTGTACACAGTGTATATCATATATATCAAAAGAACAGAACCTTTCAGTGTCACTGTTAACAGGAATGCTACAAAACTTCTGCCAGAAATCAGCATCGGGTTCTACATGATAAAGCGCTGCAGCCGCCTGCAGCAGCCGAATCTGCGTCAACAGCTCAAACTCTTTGCGATGCTTGTCAAAGTTTATCAATCGATCATCGTCTTCAGCCGTGTCTTTCAGAGCAGAATCAATCATCATGAGGTCCGTCAGAAATGTTCCAAGATATGGCACTGTTCCTTGGACAGACGTCCTCTCCAACTAGCACAAAAGACATCATTAAAATAAGTGATTACACTCTAAAATATCACCAAATCACTACTGGTTAATTATCGCAGCAGTAAATTAGCTGGTCCATAGAAAACATGCAACGGTGCACAATGACACAACGATGCCATTGTGTGTCGTCACAGTCACTGTGCTGTTGTATGCCAGTTAACTGTCGTTCTTTATTGCCAACCTTGTGGGTCAGATAGTGTCACGAATACGGATTAGTGCCAATTTTCACAAGTTTTGCTTTAAGAATGTTTGTCTGTTATGTTTTTGCCGTCCCGTCTGCCATCCCCTGTACCAGAAAAGTCATTATTCTGCCCTGCCTGTCCTGTTGTGTTTTAAGGAGACCCTACAATGGTGCCATTGCATGTTTTCTACGGATCCATAAATTAGCTGCTGACAGAATTTCGTTACAAAGCACTAAAGATCTGAAATATATACCGATGCCAGTGGCAAAGTTAATCGCCGTGACCATGCAGACGGCAAACAAGAGACCTCTTGTAGCGTCTGTTCTCCAATGCAGAGATCATTTGTTCTGCTTGTTTCAGCATACTTTGCTGTTCCTTCCTGCCAATAAACCGAAACAATCCACTGCAAATACTTACTAACAGAAAAGCTGTAATTGCTGGCAATGAACTACATTTACTTATCAGTAAACTCTTTATTTTAACTACATCTTTGTCAAAACATGTTCACTAAAGCCTGAGTTCAAAATATGCAGTTACAGCAATTTGATTTCTAAAATTTAGTAAATAACAAAATAAAGTTGAAACATATGACAACAAGAACTTAGCTATTGCAAACAGATCGTGTGTCATCTGCGCACACAATACGTCGAGGGCATCTCCGTGACATTGAAATCTAGGTTAAGTGTCAGTCAAGGTCACTGGAAACGGAACCACTGGGTAGATCATACACGACTCACTATTAGTCAAGTTATATGACGTTAAATATTATCGTGACCTTGAAATGTGCGTCAGAGGACACTCAAGGTCATTGAAAACGGTACCAATTAAAAGTGTGGGTACGGTTTCCTATTAGCCTTCCATAGTAACTAAGGCCGTATCTGTAGCCATTTCAGAGATATTCAACGTCAAAGAATGATCTGGCCTTAAAATCTGGGTTTGGGGTCGTTCAAGATCATTCAAAATGGCGCGGTTTCATAGACCACATATTACTTTCTATGGGTTTGCCATTGTAACTATAGCTCTATCTTGTACCGTTTTCGAGTTATTTGACATTGAATAATACCGTGACCTTGAAATCTGCCTTAGAGGTCACTCAAGGTCATTGAAATTTGTGCCATTCGAAAGCTTGGATGCAGTTTCCTATTCGCCTTCTATAGTAACTATGGCCATATCTGTAGCCATTTGTGAGACATCCAGTGTCAATGAATGGCGTGACCTTGAAAACTAGTTTAGGGGTACTTCAAGGTCACTGAAAATGGCGCCATTCGATAGACTATGTATGACTTTCTATTATTCCAAAATTGTAACTATAGCTCTATCTTGTACCATTTTCGAGTTATCTGATACTGAATAATATCGCGACCTTGAAATCTGGGTTAGAGGTCACTCAAGCTCATTGAAACTACTGCCATTTAAAAGCTTGGGTGCGGTTTCCTATTTGCCTTCTAGAGTAATTATGGTGATATCTTGTATCGTCTGCAAGATATAGCGACTTATTGGTAGAAAATCGCAAATTTTTTATACTCCACCTGTATTTAGTGCCCCAGCAGGGAGTGACCCAGTCGGAATTTTGTGAAAATGTTTGACGCCGGTAATACTAGAATGATTGGGCTACCGCACAGTAAAAAAATGTGACAAAAAATGTTACGCTGTTTTCATCCGATACCGGAGCGTTACTGACAAACAGACAGAATTGCTATATCAATATTGAGCGTCAGTAATCAAAGGTCTTAACTGTTTTGGAAGTACTAATTTAACACAGATTTTCAGTTTGAAGGTTGTCTATATATACAGGTGGTGGACAGGTAGATCTTACTGCCTAATAACACTGTAATGGCAAAGCTGATGCACCACTGACTGCACCTGATTAGTTACAGCATGACTGCCAGTTGGATGACTACTGCACAGCTCACAGACCTCTTAAAATAAGGACTGACGGCAGCCATTCTCGGGTCCGCGAACTTGGGTCCATTGGTATTTTTAGTATTTTTGCTATAACTTTTTGATAAGTGGTTCGCAGAGAGACCGCGTGACAATTCTTGTAGTTGGATATTTTGCTCAGTCACTGAAGGTCACTCAGAACTACACCACTTAATTGTAGGCTGAAAGCATAGACCTCTTAAAATATTTTAAGAGGTCTGTGGCTGAAAGCCAGATATTTTACCGAGTTTTTGGGCCGAAAAATCAACGTTTCTGGAACAAGTCCGGCAAAACGCAGCCGATCCGGACCAAATTCGGTATACGTGGACATATCAAGGGGTGACAACGTTCAGGTAATTTTGGGCGTGATCGGCCCATTTTAGGCAAAATGGGGGCTGGGACGAGTCCCGCTGAGCGAGAGTTTTTTGTATAGTAAACCACGCAACCTGTCGGCAACTTTGCTAGGGCCAATTTTCACCAAATTTGGTCACGAAATGTACTTCAGTGTTCCGTTGCGGAATCCGGAACGACAATTTCGAACATTTTCACGTTAGGGGTCATTTGCCCCCAAAATCTGAAATCGAAAATCGGTCAAAACAGGAACCCCACTCAGAGCAGGCTACAGGTCATGGGATACACTGCAGAGAGATATTGTTTACTCCACTTTTATAGCCAAGGCCAGGGAATTTCCGAGATCGGTCAACTTTTCTCTACGATGTACAGGTTACATAGCTACGGGGCGTCAAAATTGCCCAATTTTCGGATTTTGGCCTATTTCCCCATACAAAACCCCTAAAACGTACCTTCCCGTGACCAGCATACAGCTCAGCGGCTACATCGCAGAATGATTCCTTCCATGTGGTGGTCGAAGGTCCAAAGGGTGCTTTCCGGCACCGGAGATTTCCTACGATTTCTGGTAGGGGAGCTGGGGAAAACTTGCCCAAATTTTCGCCTTTGGCAAATGGCTATATCCATACAAAATGCAACTGCACGGCGCGTCAGATCTGAACCAAAGATGTCTGAAAACGTGCAGTTCTTAGGACTGATGTACTTTTCCACCAAATATCTTTGCCCCTACCTCCAAAATCCGCCCAAAACCCCATTTTGGGGGACCTTTCAATGCAAAACCTATTATACAGATAGCTCTCCGTAAGTCACACGTTAATGGAGCTCCGAAGGTGAAACTTTACAGCTATATAGCTATAGGCAAGTACTTGGGGTGTGTCAAAATTTTTCCGCTAGGGGGCATATCCGGGAGTCGCAGGGCCCCTTAATGTAAATTTGAGACCCCCTATTATCTCGGAAACTACTGGAGCTAGAAAGTTGAAATTAAAAACACAATTAGATGTCGTAAAGTACTCGCTTCGGGTACAATAATTTTTCCGCTAGGTGGCGTCTAGGGGGCACGGGACCCTAATGTAAATTTGGGACTCCCTGATATGTCGGAAACTACTAGAGCTAGAAAGTTGAATTTAAAAATACCATTATATGTACCGTCTTTTGGTACAAAAATTATTATATTATACGAAACAACATGAGGGTGGCCGCCATATTGATTTTCTACAAATGTCTGTATCTCCGGGGCAGACTACGGCTAACAACTGCAAGACGGCTTTCAGCCTACATGTAGTCGAGAACACTAGCGACGACTACAGCTTCTAGGTTCAACTTGCGTCGATTTCATATTTTTTCTGCGGGAGTTCTCAAATTACCGCTGCAAAAAGTAACATTCCAGTCCAAAGTACCGGGGTGCTATTCATTAAAGGGCGTACGCCAGAAAAAAATTTAATCTTACCTACGCTTGACGTACACTCAATGTACGCCGGCGTACTCTATGCACAAAGCGCTTCATGCGTACGTTGAGCGCAGATTCTTGCGCCATGTTTGTTTTCATTGTGAATGTGAAAACGATTGAAATTTGTTAACGGACTGTTAGTACATGTCTCCGGTACGATGTGTACCAAATTTTGTAACAAACGGGCCACTTTTGACAAAATTACAGTAAAAACCAAATACACCGATGGACCCAAGTTCGCAGACCCGAGCGTGGCTGCCGTCAGTCCTTATTTTAAGAGGTCTATGGCACAGCTGTACAATTATTTGACATATTAAGACATAATGTTGTAAAATACAGATGCTGTTATACATCTACTTCTAAAAACGGCTTACAAGGCTGGAGTGGACGAGGTAAGACTATCAGTTAGCCTATTAGATCTGTATAAACTGGCAATAGTCCACCGTCAAACGACGAATCCATTATCCCCGACAACAATGTGATGCGTCAGATAATTATCAAGACCGCAAATAACTGAAATCACATCACACCATGCTCTGATGACCGGCACCCTGCAGCACAAAGTGGCAGAGTTGATGATTACCACTTTTACTCTGCCAGGTGTACTCCGAGTAATGATCCAGATTATCACCAAGAAGCTTATGCAAATAGAATTTAAATGATATTCAAATTGTTGATAATGTGTAGCTGCTAACCCTATTTAAAACTTCGCGACTCCTGTGCTGGTTATCATCATCTGAGAATATGTGGGCAAGTTCATTAAACACCATTCGCCTGGTTCTGCAATAAAAAATCACACAGACACACACACAGTCGATTACTGTTACTCTCAAAAAATAATGAGGCTGGTTTGCAATGAAAAATCTACTGTTCTAAAAGCAGTACAGACACAAGCTAAATTCAATCACTGCAGTGTAGTGGTAACACGTTCTGGCTGATAAATGTAGTTATTCTACGCTAGGCCTGGTTAGTGTCTAGGTGGGTGACCGTCTTTGGACGGGTAAACCACCTCGGTGCGGAACCAGGCATCCAGGCCTATTCAGCCTAATTCTGCCCAGGCTAAATGAGTACCTGGCGTAAGCTAGAGAAGTAAACAGGCACATCGCATGATACACCAACCCGTATTCATGGTCTCGCAGTGTTCACTGAATGCCTGGCTGTCGGGTTGGCTTGCGGAGATCAGCACCGACTTACGGGAAGCGGCAGCGCACTAGAGGTGCATTGCAACGATGCGCTACACAAATCCATGTACATTACTTTTAATTTTATGAAAAGCACGGAAGCTAAACCTTAGCTTTGGTCATTTTGAGCTATGTTAGACCGCACTTAGCAATAGGCGGCGTGTCCATCTGTCACACACTGGTAATGCGTCAAAACTAATGAACCTAGGACCATGCAGTTTTGACCGATGAGCAGCCCAGGGACTCGTTTTCTGAGACCAACTGTCATACCTTAGGTTGCAGGGACTCCTTACCATAATCCTAACTCTGGAAGTCCCACCTGGAAATGTGCCATCTGTGCCTATTGCAGAGATGATGCACGAGGACACACTGCTACTGACTGCAGACCAGAATCCGCTGATGCCGAGCACGATCTGTTAGCAGCTTGTAATCTCACTGTAGATCTTCCACAAAAAAAACAGTTATATTTAACAAGCTTACCTATGACTAACACTACACATCTCAAATAAACGCAAAATACAGTCTTTATAAAAGAAGACATATGCACCAAACAGCTGGTCACCTGCTAACCAACGACCATGTTTTGCGCAGCCGATGTACAGATGATGACTGCAAACCGGCAATAATTGCTTTCAGTGACGAGAAATTCTTCAGACATCTGAGTTCCTGTGCATAAAAACAATTTGTGATTGCACTGAACTGTAGTAACAGCTAAACTGACACTCTGATGTGACCTCAGTATGAGCATTGTTTACAGACATGAAAATAGATAATTATATAATGTTCATTCACTAACTAAAAGAAAGAAGAAATATGCCTAGGCCATGCTGGTCGATAAGGAGCCCATACTTTCATTTTGATCTATTTCTCACTAACAACATAATCCAGTAACTGATTTATCACCCTGCACATCACCAACCATTACGTCACATCTGCAAAATAAAATTTTAAAACCAACCTGGGCAATGCTAATCCATCTCTCAATTATGTTGGCACGTTCTGCAATCGACAAATCAGACTGCCGCACCACTGTAGCTATAACACGATATGATACGGCATTGAACTGTTTCACTGTAGCATAGACTGACGCCACTCGAGCTGCATGCTGCCTGCTGTCATGACGACGAGACCACACAGAGCCAAGGCACTGGTGAGGAACTACTTTGCGAAATAGCTCCTAAATGCATCAACCATAAGAAAAACATTACACATCTGGCTACTAAAATACACCCAATCAGCCACGATACAAAAAATAACTTTCCATGCTACTAAAGCATACAATACAGTCAAATCCACTTAAGTGGATGCTGCTTAACTTGATAACCCGTTACTGTCCACTTAAGTCGATAATGATGATTCGCTCCCAAGGCTACCCACTTAAGTGGGTTTGACTGTATCAGATCATTACTAACGTTACTGCTCAAAACTAAACATGCCAGACTTACTTTTCCGCCTCTACCAGTCTAGACTGGGAAGAGGAAAAATGTTCTCATTCATTCATCCATCACCAATCTGGTGAACACTTTGTTTTGAAAATGAACGAAGCGATTTTGCTGCAACTGGCACAAATGGTCTACGGGGCAAGAAGATAAAATGATCAATTTAGGGGTCAGGTCATAGGTCACAGGAGGCAAAATAGGTCAAAACTGTGACCAACGTATTTTGAAAATGAATGTCCTGATTTTGCTGAAAATTGGCACACGAGGAAATGGGACGAAATGATCAACTTTTGGGGTCACGAGGTCAAAGGTCACATGATGCCAGAGTTAGATTTGGAGACCCAGCCTAGGCATCATTCTCAGCCATTTCACTTGAGTAATTTTTTTAGTTAAGACTACGTAACCAACTTCACCAAAGTCCTCAGGCTTTTTCACCAGAGTTTTCCAAATGTACATACAGTTTTTTAAAAATCCAGTTTTGGTATTTAAGGTGCTGCGGTTGTCCCTGAAACCGGGGTAGGCAACACCTGGCAACGCCTCTAAAGACTTGCCATAACACTGAAGCAGGGTTTTTACAGGGTGGCTGCTCTGCCTATCCCCCAACTCAGAGGTGACGGCATCTGAGACTCCGCCGTTCCCGCAAATTGCAGCTATTGTAAAGTGAATTCAGTACAGTTTTAAAGTAAATTAAGTCTATAATGTCAGTCGTATAATTGCTTTTTTTTAAATTTTCGGCTGTCTGATGAATGAGGAATTTGTCACGTCTTTTCCTGATTCCCAGTGAGACATACATCATTTGCTATGAAACATGACGTATGGTACTACTGTGATTACTTTAAATGTACGACTTTAAAAATAGAGGGACATTCTCATAGGCGGTACGCCGATTGGCCACTGGCGTAGCAGTTTTAAAACTTTGGCACCTGACCAAGAGAAGGACATTTTTGAGCAGTGACCTTTAAAATGATACATTATATCGTTAGTAGTTTTATCTACAGACCATAGTTTTATTCTTGTTAATGAATAGGATTGAAAACTGTTGTCTTTCTTCCAGAAATAACTGAGCGTACAGCGTAGATACTTTGTTAGGCCAAGCTGTTCGTTCGTCAGCCGTCGGAGGTCAGTTGTAGCTAACTTCTTCTTCTCGTGTGCGTGTCATGATGACATGAACCATAACTGGTCGGCTACGAAACAGCATCTTCATCCGTGGAGTTTAGCCGAGATAAGCCGCCATTCAGTTTAGTTGGGACTATATGACATATTGTCTGGGTCTCGCCACAAGGATCAGTGTCTGTGGTCGAAACCCGGTTGTCGGATTGTGGGGTCACACACTAAGTGAGAATTGACAACCTGAGCAGGTTATGCCTCCATCGACTTTTCATGTCACAACGGCTTCCTGGATGTCGGTCGCAGCAATGGTGGGCTAAGGATATCAGGCTGGATTGGCCAACTGTCATGTTTGACAATTTTCTCCACCAGCTTGTCAGTGGCAGCCTTCCTTCGTAGGGCTGGCGGTTCAATATTGGAGAGCACTGGAAGCCATGAGAGAGGTGTAGAATGGAGGGTACCAGAGACGAGATGCATGGTAGAGTTCAACTGCACATCGACTGCAGAGTGTTGGCACTAGCGCCCCAGGTGGCACCGGCTAGCTTCATCAACAAGTTGTTTCGGTTCTTCAGCTTGCCTGCAGTCTTTGTCAAGTGTTCTCAGTATGACAGCGTACGGTCTAGAGTAACCCCAAGATAGGTTGGGTGGCAGTCATGCCATCCAGATAAACTGACAGTTCACAGGTGGCGATGGTATTATGCAGGTGAAACACACTGCTCATTGTTTTGGAGGCACTTGACTTAAGTTGCCACTGTTGACAGAAGTGTGACATCTGCGCCATATCTGACGAGAGACTGCATTCCAGTTCGCTGAAGTATTGGCCTTGAATGGCGAGACATATGTCGTCACCATAAATGAATTTTCGGCCACATGTAACTGGCAGGTCGTTGGAATACAAGTTGAACAGAACTGGTGCAAGGACAGAGCCTTGAGTAAGTCAGTAAGTACATTTATAGAGCGCAGGATCTCGTAGATTATCTGGACCAGCGACAGCAAATGCCCGCGGACCATGCTGAGACGATGTCGAGGTACGGTGAGCTGATGACGTGCAGCGGAGCGTAGATGCCGCCGTGTAGCTACTTGACTGACTGGAATGCAGCAGTTTGATAGGTACACTGGCACCTTGCCGAGCAGACACCAGTGTGTCAGCACTCCTAGCCTGTAGTTTACTCGCTCCTGAATGTCCAGCCAGTGTAACTCCTGGTGCATCAGTCGTGATAGTCCCTGATCAAACTTCGTGGTGTCGCTGACGACTCGCGCAGCAGCGTTTAACACTCGTTATCTGTTGTTGTCTTTGGAGCCGCGGCGAGGATTGCATTGCAGTAATCGACACGCGACATCACGAAGGTGTGAACGAGTGTGTCGGAGTGTCCCGCTGAATCAGCGTCAAGCAACCGCCGGATATGTCTGAGTTGACGATGATAAAAGCAGGTTGCGCTGACACTGGAATTTGGAAACGTGTTTGTCCAGACTCGGATCCGAAGAAAGATGGACCCCGAGCACGCGTACATGTTGACTTGCATTGACAGTGACGTTGTTGAGCTGTAGAGCGGGACTGGAGTCATTCAACATTGACATGTTGTATCTTGTTCCAGCCCACAGCAGCTCCGTCTTGTCCATATTTAACTTGAGCCTGTTCGCAGACATCCAACTGTCCATGTCTGTGATGCAGCGTTCCAGTTTGGGAGTAGTTGCGGCAATTTCCTCCGGTCGACACTCGACAGTGAACATAGAGCTGAGTGTCATCGGCGTAGCCGTAAAAATTGAGATCATGAGGAAATTGAGGAAGGCCGTTACGTTGCAAGGGTCTCCAAGAACTGGTGTCATTACCCATGTGCACCCTGAAACATCAAAGCAGCAGACCCATCAGTCGGGGGAACCAACATGGCATGCTTTTACTCAGTTTGTAAAGAAGACCACTGTGCCAGACAGTGTCATTTGCTGCTGTTAAGTCCAGAAAGACGGCGCCAGTCTTTAGGTTCTGCTGGAATCCATTTTCGATGAAAGTGGCGAGGGCGGCAACCTGAGTAGTGACTCGATCAATCAATCAGAAAGGGATTAGAGTGACCAAAGTAACAAATGTTACTGCGAGACCACTAGTGATATAGAGACAGTATCAGGACAAAGACTGGCTAGAGCTTTGTGACATATGGGGGTTTCGTACAGGTTGGATATTTTGCTAATGATTAATGATGACTCGGGAGTACCAAAATCCGTGAACATCTTGTATTTATTGATTAAAACCTCGACTGCATGGACTATTTGACGTCTGGCTCTTGAACCACTTGCTCGGAAGCCGGAAGAGTTGGGCACTGATACGTCGGCTTGGTGCTGCTCAACAACCACCCAAGTCAACACATCCATCAGTCAGTGCCAATGCCGTTGCCGCTCATCTCATCCAGGTTGCTAAA
>Ga0209149_1001521_pt1 | contig 11882 bp, 7 predicted proteins | sample WorMetTyACAVOLI2_FD_187423 | JGI IMG/M metagenome (GOLD analysis project Ga0209149, IMG submission 187423) | Marine gutless worms symbiont microbial communities from Max Planck institute for Marine Microbiology, Germany - Olavius algarvensis... ... | reverse complement strand
TACTGTATTGTCGTTTCTTTGACTGCTTTTAGTGTTATTTGTAATAAAACATTTTACAAAGTATACACTCTGTTGTCGCACACACCTCACCACACTAAGTCACCTCTTGGCAGTCGGGGGCGTGACAGTGTGTGTTACCATGCATCATTACTGTAACATAGTTATCAAGTTGTCATAAAACTTTCAGAGTAGACTGTCAGGACGGCAACGGCCCTGAGATTAACCTGTGACTTTACATTTGCCAGGGGCCAACACCCTTCAGTGGTTCAGGCACAATACCTGAACTAGTTCACGGGGAAATCCTGAAGTACGTTCGGTTGGACAGCCGAAATGTTCATCTCTAAGTGCGTAGGAATACAACTAGTTCAGGTGAATTGCTCGAAAGTTCAGTTACTGCACTTGAAATCAGTTACGTCATTCATTTACCATATAACTGTATGGTGCATACCGGATGAAAATATTTTCTGCAGCGGTATCAATGTGGCTCCTCAATATTACCAAGTGACAGAGTAACAATAACGCCACAATAGACAACGTACTAAGTACTAATGTTGCAAGACTTTTCGGCCAACAAACAAGCAGCATTTATGCGATAGCTCTAAGCTTCATTAGGCCATTTCTTTTTTTGTTAAGTCTGTGATGTGTTGACTGTGACGACTTGACGATGTGATGACTTTTGGCGAGTTGACTGGAAGCCTGTCGATTGACAGAGTGGCAATAATTAGGGATGTTGGTTTACTGTGGCGAAAATTACGTATTCACATAACGTGTAACTTTAGATGTTTCAAAATACTTGTCGGTGAGTTTGTGCAGTTTATAGATTGTACCTTTGTCAGCAAAGTTTGCAGCAATCAGTCAATTGTGCATTACACCACTTGAGAGACCACAAAGTTGATGATGTGCAGTCTGTTGATTGCGTAGATCCGTAGAATACACACATCAAAGTTACCATCCATCCAGTCTGCTTGTCACTGATCGTCTGTTGAAGTCAACAAGTCTGATTTCCATCAGAGACTGGTGGACAATGCAGCGGATTGCTGATGTTAAGACACCAGTTCAGCTGTATAAACATCTCTGTAGGCGTGTCAGAGAGTTGCCAGTTCCAGTTCAAGAGTATTACAAGCATTATATTCGCCAGGTATTTCACTTCACACAAACACAATTACCACTGGGGAACTTGGTGGGCTACACGTATGGGCCGCCACATGTTACCGATGATATATTGCTGATCTGCTGATCTGATGCTAAACATGTGTAAGTCGGTACCGGTATGTATGACAACATTTGGGGTGAAACCATGGTATAAGTATAGGCTGTGATTTTAGCAGTTCTTAATTGCATTATTGCTGGTTGTCACTGTCTGAGCCAGTTTTAAAACTTTCTACCATAGTTAGTTGAGAACTGAATAATGTTTATCTCTACCAAAAGTAATTAATAAATGTTGTGAGTTGGTAAAATTATGTCATAATAATCATAGGCATCCAGTTTTTTGAGACACTGTGTAGTTACAATGGAAGAGAAATAGAAAGTTGCTTATGAGCTTTTGATTGGCACCAGTTTTGATGACCTTGAACGACCGTAACATATCTACCCTATATTGCTTTTTCTGGGCTATGTGTAGAAGTGAATGACAATATACCCAATAGTATCAGCAGCAAAAAGATAGCTCTGGGTTTACGGAATTCAGCAGGGGTACAGATTGTGCATAAATTTGCAGGATGGTACTCCTATGGCCCCATATTAAGGGGGTGCTATGGGTGCTGTAGCGTCCAGGCCTACATTTCTGAGGAGCCACAATTTTGGGAAGTGTCAAAAAATCAACTATTGTGAAACCTAACAGAAATGCTGCAGCAGAAAAAATATTTACTTACCTGCTTATTCATCCATTTTTGGTGGTTATGCCATCACTGTAGGTAGCTTTGTGAGAAGTATCCGAAGGCATCTTTAAGCCATAAGCATGTTGAAAGAATGTGAATGCTGACGTTTTGGCCGCGATACCCGGGTAACACTTGATTGCAATAGTAGAACACACACAGGCTGGCCTCAAGACGTGTCTTTTGACCGTGCGTACTTATCCCAGAACTTTGTTTGAGACGTGCCGTATATATTCACATTCTGATTGATTGTGCGATGTGTTTGTGAAGAGTTTCAACACTCATTCAGACGAGACGGACCCTGATAGAGTACAACAGATCATATCGCGAGCTGTCGAGGACGCCGACTGGGTTGTCAAAAAGGTTGGCTATTCAGTACATACCGTATGTCAGCATTTTTGCCATGCTGTCATGCGGTGTCTGTCGGTGTTCCTGCATTTTGTCAAAATGAGTAAACTTGTTTCACAGTCGAGTAGCCACAACATTCCAGTTTTCCGTACCGAACCTTATGACAGTATTCCGACAGGAAACCCCCCTAACGGCGGTGTCGAATGCAGCGGTGTCAAAAAATTGCGATTTTCGACCAGTGTATCGCTCTCGCATAATCTTGGAAATGATACAAGATAGGGCGATACGTACTAGTGAACGGTAATAGGCAATCTATTGAGTGGTGCCAATGAACTTGACTGACACTTAACCCAGATTTCAAGGTCATGCCATTATTTAACTCTGAATATCTCAGAAACATTACAAGATAGAGACACAGTTACAATGGAATACTAATAGGACTTATTCCTGTACGTGCCCTACTTATATAACCTTCAGTGACTTAGTAAAATATTCAATGACACGAAGCATCGTACAGCCTCTCTGTGACAGCTGAACTTCTTGTCGACGTTGTCTGACTGTGCTGCATACCGTTTTTAATCATTGAAGTTACGTCGGTTCCCTGACTTTCACTTCATGCTATTTGACGTGTCCGTGTCTGTCTGTCCATGACATATTACTGTACTAGGCATACTTATCGTTATACTGCTTCTATACCAGTTCTGTGTGGCTGGCCCGTCAGTCTGGAATTCCCCGTCGGACAGCTTATGGAATCCGGTTATTGGCGGGAACAGTTTCAGACACTCTCTCAAGACATTTCTATTTCCAACGTACTGATGCATACAGCACATTAGAGGTTTCACGACGATGCGCTATATAAATCGACTTTTTCCTTACCAGGTAATTACTTAGGGAATCGAAGCCTGGTAAGGGTTAATGATTTACAGGTTTGATGCCAGTCTTGGCCATTAGCTGCTCTGCTGTATAGTTCTATTGTTAGAGTGTTTTTATGGTGTGACATCGTGCGAGTAGCCAACGTGGGTGATATTTGTGTGTCTTTGGTGCAGTACACACACGACGATGCGCCGAGTTGACTACGTTCACAAGACTACGTCGCAGTCTGCTTGACCGTTAAACTGCATTTCATTGTTTTCTGCACCAACAATACATCACTGTCTGTGTACAGTTGACACCTGCTGTGTACCGTTGCTTCATACGTCACCTATGCAGCTGTGAATTTACTTTATTACGCTGTAAATAATAAATGATAAACATGTACGTAAATGTGTTATGAGGGTCTATGTACGTTTACACATGACACTGTTATTACCTCCGACAAAGGAGGAGGTAATTGTTTTTGCCCGTGTTTTATTTTTTGCTGATCTTTTTTTCGTTTTAGATCGCGTACCTTGGTTTAACATCAAAATGGCTGCGTTATCGTTTTTTTTTCAGAAAACTATCAGTTAATAAACGTTTTTATTACTAAAACACTTGATACACTTCGTTTGATCTTATTACGTATAGGATGCTTTGCGTCATCCAAGTCTGCAGTATTTTGATTTATTTACCTCCGACAAAGAAGGAGGTACACGTGTTTGTCTGTCTGTCTGTTAGCAAGATTACTCAAAAACGCGTGCATGGATGTGGATGAAATGTTGCTTGTCGACAGATGTCGGGACACGGACGTACTGATTAACTTTTGAGCCCTATCTGGATTGCTTTCTCCGACATCGTATAGGCGCTGATATGCGGAATTTTACGTCGGGGAAAATCCCATGTATACGTATTGGTGCGGCCTGACGCTGCAGCGAGGCGTGGTTTTAAACTGATTTTATTCACTCAGCTGTCGATGGCAGGCAGCCGCGGCAAGTCCTGTGGTCCTGTCTGCCGGCGGCAAGTCCTGTGGTCCTGTCTGCCGGCGTTTCAACTTGTCGTCGTAGTTGTCAGACGACGACATTGTTTTTTATATGTTTTTATAACCTGTATTGCTGCCTTTGTGCGTAATAAACTGATGATGATGATGATGATAGCTATTGTGGCCCAAAACTGTCAACATTTTAGATTTTGTTAATATTTTTCCCTCAGTAGTGCATCGTTTCTCTTTTGTCTGATATGCTTAAGGTATATGTGGCGAACTTGTGGCCGGATGGTGTTGTGGCAAGACCACAGGCATACCGCATACGCAGCGGCTGTGTAGTGGCCGGCCTCACAGCAGCCAACAGTACCAGTGTCCCACGTTTCTTGTCTAACGAAAAACTCCCCGGTGAAATTTATGTGGCAGGGGCTTACTCGTAGCATCCATATACACACTATAAACTCTTTACACTATTTCCAAAAAATTAAAGTGGTTGCAGGACGTCAATGGTGTGACGGAACTGGCAGTCAGCATCTACAGACTACAACAACTTGTCCGTTGCTACAACAGTTTTCATCCGTCAGTACTTTTACAACTGCATGCAAAAACTAACATGGACAGTCAGTTAGAAATGTGAATCATACGCACAGAAACAAAAGATATGAAATAGCGAGAATGTATACACGGAACAAATGAATTAATGAAGCACAATATATACTTGTAAAATATAATATCATAACAACAACAACAACAACATGATGAAAAACAAAAAAAACACCTCCAGGGCCATAGGCATCTTCTTCTAGTTTCCTTCACATAGAAAAACTTAAATATCTCGTTCAAAATGAGACGACACTTATATACACTATCGATTAAATTAAAATAGTAAAAGCAATAAACCACAAATTAACAAAGAATCACACAATATAGCACTTTAATAAAAATAATCTTACAAACTCCAGTGTCAGTAGTGAATCAAGCTTACAAACTCCAGTGTCAGTAGTGAATCAAGCTTAGTCGTGTACACACCAACACTACTAGACTGTCGGTCCTCAAGGCTCAAACCTCTGCCGAGGCGTCTGACCTCGGCCAAAAGTGATCCACGACTCAAATCCAGATTTGCAGATTAATCCATATTTGGATCCGCATGTCTGCTGGATCGCTGTCAAAAGGTTGTGGATTCATTATGATTATCTTGTCCGCGGCAGTCATTTTGCCAAGTGTCATGAAAATCGGCCGGTGACTGACTGCATGAGAAATGGTACTAAATCTAAAATCCCGTTCTAAAATCCGAGATAGGGATTCCGGATCAATTTTCCACTTCCCTCACCATTATGGAATCATAATGGTGAGGGAAGTGGAAAATTGATCCGGAATCCGTATCTGGCACCGGATCACCAGCAAAAGTTAATCAGTTCTTCGATTGACAGGCCCAATCATAACGCCAAGTTTCAGTGAAATCGACTGATTACTTTTGCAGTAATCCTGCTCACAGACAGACAGACAGTCAAACCGACTGATCACATAACCTCCGCCTTGGTTGAGGTAATAACATGAGATACAGGCTCATCATCACCAACAAACCACGCACCAGCACGTGCATTTTACATTATTACACACTTATCATGACCCGGGGCTGAGTTTTAATTGCCGACGGTTACTTTACAAACCAAGCTTCACAACAACAAATAGGTAAAATGGGTGCATTACGGTCGTTCCGTTGTTCAAGGTCATTGAAATTGGTACCAGCTGTAAGACTATATGCGACTACCTATTAGTGGTGAATAGCAACATCCTCCGCCATTTCCAAGATAAAAATATAAACAAGAAGCTCGGCTAGCGTAGAAAGACCGTGTGAACGCTTTGTGTTACTGAATATTTCGCTAAGTCATGCAAGGTCATTCGTAACACCTCGAGTATTCCAGTGTGACTATGTATCTTGTACCATTTCTGAGATATTCAGCGTCAAATAATGGCATGACCTTGAAATTTCAGTCCAGTACTTGCCACGTTCACCTACTTACCAAGTTTGAAATTGCAGTAATTTTGGTGGGCGGACCCACAGACGGACAGAGCCACACACCTCACCCAAAAACAGTACCTGTCTGCTGGTTTTAATGAGGCGTGGGCAGTTAGTCTGTTCCTTTGTCATATCGACACGTAACAATATTTACATAACCGTCACCATCATGATGAGCAGCAACATACCGGATGATTTACGCAGCAGTTACAGCAACCACACACCATCATGATGAGCAGCAGCATACCGGATGAATTACACAGCAGTTACAGCAATCACACACCATCATGATGAGCAGCAGCATACCGGATGATTTACACAGCAGTCAGCAACCACAACACCAACACTGTAGGACTGCTGGCGACGACCTGTTAGGTAACTAGGTCAGTAGGTCACAACAGCAAGTCAACAGAGCGAGACGCAACAAGCACAGACCAAGGCTGTTTGATACTGACTACACAGGCCTTGAAGCAGACACTGCCACCTAGCGATCAGATACTGTACTATATGTCAGCGAGCGAGTGTATATATTTGAGTTGTAAAATTTGTTTTAACATGTTAAATTATGTATTTATTTTGTATATTTTTAACCTTTACTGTTTAGCAAATATTCAACAGCCTTGCCACAATTCTAGCCATTGTGACTGACGACACCATGCAAGGCTGTCGTGAAATTATATAGCAACACTACGCCATGGTAGCATAGTGTTTGACCGCTAGGATCGCCAGCCCACTTGTCTGCTTCCAGCCTGTGTTGTATGTATCAAACAGCTTGACAGGACAAACACAGTGTGGGTCATTCCACTTTCTGGATCAGTCTTTCGCCGAGTCCTAAATTCGGACTGAGACCAAAGATCAGCCAAAAAGTGAACTCGTTTTTCGTTTGTACTCAGTGCTTTCGCTGAGCGAAATCGCGGAGACCAAACTTCGGACTGAACGATCGCTAAATCCAAAGCTAATTAACTCACCGGTTGATTTTGCATGCACAAGATAGGTTAATCGGTTAGAGATTAAGTTGTGATATGCAAAAATCACTTAACTTTTTTGCTAATTCATAAAGAAATACGGAGATATCAGCGATGACGTCAGCGATGATGCTATGGACTGAGCAGTGATGTGCGCTGCAGTGATTGGATAATCTGAACTCGGGACTGAGACCAAAGTTGAGCGGTTTGGTGTCAGTCTTTGGTCTCAGCGAAAGACTAATTGAAAAAGTGAAATGACTCACTGAGACAAACAGACGCTGACGACACACACATTGAGACGTTTGATTCCCGTTGTCAATGACAACGTATCTGAGCATCACACACACAGCACCAGCCATCATCAGCGAAACAACAACAATTATGAGCTTGTTTAAGTACATACCAGACTGCAATCATAATGCCCGCGATGACTGCCCGGCAACTAAAGAAATGCCAGAGTGGTGGCAAGCATTTTTATGTAGGTTGAGGGCATTTTCCGGGTATTATGACTGCAGTTTCAATATATTTATCACATGATCAAAACGCACTGACAGATGGACCCACCAGTCACGCACAAGATATGTATCCGCTCATCAGTAGTAACCGGGCGCAGGTAATGAAGTCTATGAAAACAACAATACTGCAGCAGTTGGAAACGACGACACAATGTTATGTTAGTCCAAACTGTTTAGAATTACAAAACATTTGCACAAGTCTACACTGAATCTGATACACTTCACGCACCAGTTTCTGGCAACACTGAAATAAACATAAACGAGAAAGTCTGCAGAGTGAAGCAGAGCGTGCATACCTGCCCGTAGACTTGGAACATTCTGGCGTATGTTTCAAGTAGATTGGATCTATTTCGATTAAGTTACTGCCAAAACACGATTTTGACAGTTTCACACCCTTGACTTTAATTTTTAAGAAAAAGTAGCGGGGTAATAAAGGGAGTAATGAATAGCATTTTTTGTCTTTTTCTTTACAGGAAGTAAATCATACCATTTCGAGGGACGCACAGACCTGCAGAGACAGACCCACATGTGTCATGCAAAAGAAAAAGAACACTACCCACCCACTGATAGTAACCGGGGAGGGGGGGGGCGAATAGCAACTGGCATAGTCAGAGGTCACTGGTGACTCTGTGTTGCTGAAAAGTGGACGTGGATCTATGCTGCTGCTGCTGCTGTGCTCTACCAGAAGTCTCCTTCGTCTTGCTCATACACTGCCATCGGACTCGCACCACCTCGCGGTCTGGCAGTCCAAAAATCAGTCTCCGCCATGGAAAGTACTTGTCACGGTAGAACTCACAGACCTCCGGCAGGCCACGGATACTCCGAACAACGCCGGCATCAACATCCGACTCCAACACAATGTACGTCAACACGACCAGACCACACACGACAAACAGGATGGCTAGAGCAACGGCCAAGAGCAGGACCACCAGCCATGATGACCACGATGATGATGATGGACTGCTGAGATGATGTTCTGTCGTCACTCGTCCATTACACAACGTCAACGGCCGTGTGTCGTGCACGAACTCCGACCTGTCCAGTGAAGTCGCGTGTGCTACAGTGTCGGCCGACACACAGCTGTCAGTGACACTGTCAGCATCGTGTGACGTCTCCAATGCGTCAGAGAACGTGTCAGCGGCTTCATCGTCGGCAAACTCGCCGACAGCATCAGTATCAGCAGTCACAGCTGCATCATCACCTGCTACGGATCGAGTGTCATGATTCATAGGCCTCGTGTCATGACTGGTGAGTGACAGGTCTCCGTCAGCTGCCGTTGGGCTGTCACGCTGCTGTCTCACTGGCTCGTCATCCTCAGACTCGCTGTCTTCAATTGTTGGCTGCCGACGGTCACTGGGAGACGGGTCGTTAATTTGTGGACGTTCGCTTGACGGATCACGACTCAGTGTTGTCGACCAGTCGAGGTCAAGTGACTGTGAAGCAGCATCACGTCCGTCACTGGACACTACAACCACATCAGTCTACACACATCAGCACCAAGCCAGACGTCTTCAACTACACAGTCCTCAGACAGCACAAACCTCCGGCAAGGCATCTAACCTCAACCGAAAGTGATCCGGGATTTTAATCGGGATTTCTGGACAAATCCAGATTCAGGTTTGGATGTCTGCCGGACTGCTCCCGAAATGTTGCGTCTTCATAATGTTGTCAGCGTCAGTCATTTTGCCAATTGTCGTGAAAATCGGCCGGTGAGTGACTGCATGAGAAACGCTAATAAATCTCCTAAAATCCTCTATTCCACACTAGTGAGAGAAGTGGAAAAGTGATCTGGAATCCATTATTATTATAATTATTATTATTAAGAACGAATATCATAGCAACATTATAGTCGATAGACTTCAAGGTTGCGGCCACAGCAAAAAGCTGCGGGAAAGTGAAAGTGAGTCACACAGCAGTCTTCTTCTTCTCGTATGCGTGTCATTTACCATAATTGGTCAGCCACGCAGCAGTAAAGTCGTTTGACAGGCGCGGTGTCAGTTGTAAGAATGCTCGAACAGTTCAGTTTTCAGGCGGCGTCTAAAAATGTCCAGTGACTCAGAATCCATATGCGGGACTGGATCACAACCAAAAGTTAACCAGTTCTTCCACTGGTAGGTGCAATTATAACACCAAGTTTCAATGAAAGCAGCTGATTACTTTGTAGTACACCTACTCGCAGACGAACAGCAGCGATCACACAAAGTGAATAAACTAACGAAACTGAGTAGAAACAGAGACTGTCGTGCGACGTACGGCTCGTTTCACTGTCGTTGAGGGCGCTGAAAGTGTTTGCCATCAAATCATGATGTCTCTTAAAGCTCCACGAGTCGACTGAATGCAGACTCGGCGTCGTCCTACAATGTACAGCACACGACATCATACATGCTGTCCGCCAATTTGATACAATATCTCACTCACTTCTTGTCTGGACTCTACATTCATGATGTAAAGCAAAAGAAGACCGGGAGTGTGGAAGCTAAACAAAAACAGATTGCGAGGACCTGCTTTCATCCCGGGTCCGGTGCACGGCTGGACCGGATCCTTTTTTGGACCAGCGCCAGTCCATGCGTGGCATTTTTCACAAGGCAATTATTACCGTTTTCGGTCCGGTTCAAAATTTGTAAAGTTACTGGACCAGCCGGTCCATTTTTGGCTGGACCGTTCGATCTCTATCTGCGACTTAATCAAATGCTTCCATCCAAAAGCAGAAGAGGTGACCTTTTTATACAGTAACTGTTGGTGTAGTGTCTTTCAGTCGGTGGGAGACATACCTGAGGGTGAAATTATTATTTTCACAGGTAACGTGAATGGACTATTGGTAGCACGAATGATGGATATACTGCAGTGCATGGAGGATTTGGTTTTAGTGACAGCTTCCTTTTTCTTATTCTACAACCTTCTGGATTTGTGACCATTATACTGTATAAATGAAGAATACTAAGAGTCCGCAGATGATTCGGTTTTGTGTAATAGATTGTTTGTGAAAGGTGAAAGACGACTATTACGCTGCTGGCCCATCAAGAGCACAGGTTCTGTGTAGGTTGGGTGATAAGACTATGATAAGGAATTTCACAATAATTACAACAGAAGAATATTGCTGATAGTGGATTTGTGCCTAACAAGACGGAAAAAGCAGTAGAAGGTATAAGCCATGATTGCAAGGGCGGAGGCTGAACGAAGACAACAGCTTGTTGAGGACATGGTACCATCAGGCAGCCTATACAGGCGGACTCACAGCCCAAGTCGGCTGGCTTGGTCTAAGGGTCGGCAGCCGCTTGGCGCCGTTCTACATTCATCAAATGAACCGGGTGAACTCTCGCAATGGCTCTGCCATGATGACAGCACCATAAACGTTGTCTTGGTTATTATTATTATTGTTAACATATGCTTCATAAATGTGTCATCCTCTGACTCTGTCTGAACAAATTACTGCACGTTATCCAGTATGCACTGCACTACAATTATGTATTAGTAATTACCAGCTGTAATGCATTGAGCTGTTTTAGTACACTATAAGCATAATCTCGTCAATAACAGGCTGACAGTCGACAGGTATGATATGGTATAGTACGGTTTAACATCATACATGGCACATTATAGGTCAATTTACAGATGATTTATGGGTCAGATGGCCCAACCAACAGTGTCATAGCAGTGAATAACAATGGTTAGTCAACCAGGTCAACGGCCACTCTAACCAGGCTCCGCTCACCAAAGGTACAGAATGTAACAAAAAATGTAAAATATATACAGCACCATGAAGACCGAAGATAACCAAGGTTTATTTTAGCACGCATAGTACACGTAAAAAATGAAAACGGTCGAAAATTTACGCGTAAAAAATAATGGCGACGAGTAGGCCTATGCGTTTTAAATGGCAACACAGGGGTAGCGTTACGCATTCTACATTACTACATATGCGTAGTAAATTAGTAGTTTTGGGTGAATAATGATTTCTTTTCGCGAGAAATGGCTGACATTGGACGCATTATGCCACGCTAAATTCGCCAATCATCACTGTTGGTTCGATGCGTTAGCGTTAATAATGCAAACTGGATACAAAGTCAGTAGTCTTTCTGTACCAGTAATTAGTCGTATCAATGACTGGGCCAGATATATAGGAGTAGCTACCCCTTTTTTATATGTTCAAGGGGTAGCTCTACCCCTTTTTTACAATGGCAAGGGGTAGCACTACACCTTTTTTCAGAGGCCTAAAATAAACCCTGAAGATAACAGAGGCAGTCGGAAAACAGAGAGCTAAACCAAGCAACATCACCTCAGTATGTGTGGCTGTCGGCGCGTTGGAGGCAGGCTGTCATTGACAGC
>Ga0209149_1001520_pt1 | contig 11886 bp, 10 predicted proteins | sample WorMetTyACAVOLI2_FD_187423 | JGI IMG/M metagenome (GOLD analysis project Ga0209149, IMG submission 187423) | Marine gutless worms symbiont microbial communities from Max Planck institute for Marine Microbiology, Germany - Olavius algarvensis... ... | reverse complement strand
TGTTTGATTTAGAAATTTGTAAAATTTGGTAGTAGCCAACAACATCTTCAATAACACAAGCCAAAATTTTCAAGGACACAAACTAGGGAAATAGAGGGGTTCAAGGTTTTGCGTCGTGGACGCCATTTTTAGCGGTTTAATGTATTTGTTACAAGTAAAAAGCACAGACAGCCATTTGAAATGTATCTAAATGTAATCGTTGACCTCGAAAACATCTATTTTGACACATATTGCATGAAAATCGGTTAAGTTGTTGCAGTTATATGTGATTTTATAGTGTACAGGAAGTCGCCCGGCGGCCATCTTAAATTTTGGCTTCTAGCTCATTTTGCCCAAACTTTTGCGAAATTCCTTCCTGCTCATTTTAAAGAGCACCCTCAAATTGTGTAAAAACAACCTTCAAAAGTTGGGTCGGTGATAATGGTCACGGGACCCCCGTTTGCTCCTCTACTAGTAGTTTTTACTTAGCTGAAAAGTGGCACGAAGAGGCCTTTTGAAGATACCGAAGAAGAAGAAGGTAAGTGATAAGAGTTCGTTGTGGACGATAAAGAATCTCACGGACGTTACGCTTTAGATAATGGTTGTGATATAGCCCAGGCTCTGTGCTGTGTATTGACAGTACAGCATCTTTGTATAATCCTACCGATCGAATCGTCAAGGCATGTCGAGGACAGTGTACAAATAAACAAAGTGTACTTATCTGTCAAATAGCATTTTATAAAACATCATCCGGCAGCATGAACGCACACGTTTCGTAAAACGCTTGAAATTGCTTAGTTTAATAACAATTTCTTATTACATTGCGAAACAATGCAATGATGAGAAAGCAAATGTCCTGAGCAATTATTTTTTCACAGATATTTACCAAAGAAACAAAAGACATATGATACCTCCAAAATTATCAATAGACAGTCCAGCCCTAACCCTGTTAATTTCTACTTTGATACTGATAACATCCTAGATAAATTAACACACTTAAACATTTATAAATCATCAGGTCCTGACGGATTTCATCCACGAGTTGTATTTGAAATTATATAGAAAAACTGCACACAGCCTATCTAAAGTTGTATAAGCCAAAGCTCTAAAACAGCAAAAATTAGAATGTTTATTAATTATAAGCGTGAAATATATGCGCTAGCACATTTAAATCTGTCAACCGCCAGCTTTAAATGTCTAAGCTAGCGCATATGTTTTATGGTTAAAATTTTATAAGTAATAAACATTTTAATTTTTGCTGTTTTAGAGCTTATTACAGTTAGTACGTAAGAGGCGTATCACAAATTAGTAACCTAGACAACAGCGCGAACAGGTGAGTTCTGCATAGGCTTAAACTAAAGATTTGTAAGTTCAGAGCTCTTGTAGGCCTTGACATCAGCGCACCTATTATGTTCTCGACATTCGTTCAATATATACATCTTTATTCATCATAACAATGACGTCACGCAAAAAAGTTCCGGTTTCGAGTTTCGGTCATGTGTCATCGGCGCATGGCCGTGATGCATCTGCCCACCAAATTTTGCGCAAATAGCTCTCTATCCAATTCGGAGTTATTGACATTTTCCGAAATCCAAGACGGCGGCCTCCACCTTCTTGGATATTCAAGTCATGTAAATTTGGAATATTCCTTCATGTCACTAGTGCGGTGCTTGAGCTCTGTATAAAATTTGGTTCAAATATACGCGATAGTCACTGAGATCGACGCACATATGCCTCAGACCTTCATTTGATGACGTCACGCAAATTAACTTCCGGTTTCGACTTTTGGTCACGTGGTCATCTCCGCGTCGCCGTCGTGCATCTCCCCATATAATTTGATGCAAGATATCTTTATCCAGTCCAAAGTTATTGACATTTTTCCGAAATTCAAGATGGCGGCCGCCGCCATCTTGGATTTTCAGTTTATGTGAATTTGGCCATTGTGGCGTGTTGGCAGTGTGGTATTTGTGTTCTGTACCAAATTTGGTTCAAATATCTGTTATAGTCACTGAGATCGACGCACATATGCTTCAGACCTTCATTTGATGACGTCACGCAAATTAACTTCCGGTTTCAACTTTTGGTCACGTGGTCATCTCTGCATGGCCTTGGTGCGTCTTCCCATGAAATTTGGTGCAGGTATCTTTCCAATCCGGAGTTATTGATATTTTTCCAAAATTAAAGATGGCGGCCGCCGCCATCTTGGAATTGCTTGGGTAACCATGGGACCACCCACGAAGCCTCATTCGTGGTGCGTACCTCCTGTAAAAATTTTTTGTCATGATCGGCTAAGTAGTTTTCAAGTTATAAGGATTTGAATTTTTTCTCGTTCATGCTTAAAAGTCCTATTCACGCCCCCAAAATTTCAGTTTTTGGGGGATTTTTTTCCCAAAATTTAGGAACACATCGTTCAGACCGCCAAAAGGCACTTCCTTGAGCGGAACGACGCGCTTTGAGCCCTCATTGGTCCAGATCGAACGCACAGTGCGACCGGTGGCCTTTCCTAAGAAAGCAAAAAAATGAAGAAAAAAAACAGTGGCAAACTGGCTATTCGCCCAGACCACCCACGTCGCCGTATCGAAGTCAAAGTTTGCATGCCACGTGGCCTCCGGTGTGTAGTTCTATATTTCAAGTTTTGTTAAAATCGGTCCAGTGGTTTTGCCGCTGTGGGTGGTCGAAAATCGCCCTTCCCCATTACTTTGGCCATTGGCTTATACAACAGCTTGTACTGGTACTACCGTACAAACCGTGAAAAAAACAAGTCAAAATCTACGGTGCTGATTAACTGTACCGTCAACATACCTGAGGGCCCCGTTAACCCAGTTGCTCCAGTATTACCAATTGGCCCTGTATCACCGGTGTCGCCCTGTAGGTTTGATACATCTGCACAGATACATGAAACAATAGTTATAGGACAATATGAGTACTAACAGTGCACTGAGTACAGTACGGACATAGGAATCTCTAGAATGCACGGTGACTACCGTTCTACACATTGAACACTGTAGGCTATACTGCATACAATCAAGTGCTAGTCAACCTAAACAGCAACAACACGTTCTCAAAACAAAGTTTCCTCCTCGGACTCAGGCACACAGTGCCAGCAGTATAATAATTTGCCACCTAAAGTTATCGAAAACCTCGAAGTAACGTCAGACTACTGCTCCAGCCTACTCTGTCACAAGTCATTGACATTCCACCACCGACGTTAGAATTCAAAAGTTTACGTATGACTTCTTTCTTATATCAATCATACTAACCAGCTAGCTACGAGCTCGTCTCAGAATTTATCACCATCATCATCATCATCATCATCATCATCACCATATGAAGATTTACAGTCCGCCTATTACATGTAGCGGCCATAGGTGCAGTACAAAAGTCAAGAAAATATTAGTGAACGTTAAAAGCTGGGCTAAAAAGTAAGATTTTAAAAGCTTTCTGAAAGTGTCAGAGTTAGGAGCGTCGCGGATGTGTGTGGACAGTGCGTTCCACGCGGACGGACCGGCGTGTGAGAACGCACACTCGCCGAGCTTGGTCTTGAGCCGCGGAAGTAGATAGGCTGACGTTGTCAAAGACCGTAGATCAGATCGTGACTGTCTAGCGGCTGCAAGTTGTACAGTGTTCTTCAGATAAGCCGGGCATCTTCCGGTGTGTACAGAGTGCAGCACAACTTATACTCGATGCGCCAGCGTACTGGTAGCCAGTGAAGCTGCAGGAGACTTGGAGTGATATAGTCTCTCGGAGTGAGCTCCAAAATTAGACGTTTATTACATTAGAATTTAACCTACTGTGTATCGAGTGGAACGTTAAGCCTACTCACTTACTCTCTCCCTCTCTCGGCTATGTTTCACAGTTTCAACATATTGTGCATTTTAAGGACTCACAAAATGACATCCTGAAGTCACCACGTCACTGCAGATTGGCGCAGCGGCTAGCCAGCGTAGTATGCGCATTAGTAGTCAATAGTCATCTTATGTCTAAATGGCTTCATTTTTAAATTGAACACACGAAAGACTGACAGACAGACAGGCAGACAGACAGACAGACAGACAGCGCCGATGTTAAAGTAATTCTGCCTCTTTGTTAGTGCGTGGAACGCCTAACAAACTTACTTAGATCGAGGCGTACAGCAACAGAGTAAGTGACTGGCAATGAGACGCCGTCAAAGTCGAAGATGGAACCAACAGTTGGCAGCAGTACGTTAGGTCCTAGATTGAAGAAATATGTCTTTTGCTTTGCATCATATGTAAACACGACGACTGAACTTCCGGTCAAGAACGTCCAGCCAACACGATCTCCGAACCTCGCCGTGAACGTGTTATTAGCATCTTCCAGGTTGTACTGCAACAGAGTGAGCCAATCCACAAAGCATGAACAATGTAAACTGCCATGTAGACTCACAATAGCAACAAGAAACTTAACTATTGCTAACAGGTCGTGCTTTGTGCTCAGCATCATATAAGAGGCGCCTGCCCCAGTGGCGCTATTGGTAGCGTCGCGGTATATATGCGCTGCCTGGTTACGGTGATCGGCGAGTCTGGGTTCGAGGCCCGGGCTGTCCGGAACATTGTGTCAGGTTATAGCGGCGTATGCTTTGAGATTAAATTCTCGGGCAGGCACAGAGAGTTCGATGGTGTCCTTTTTAATCTGTGACCATTAGCTAATACTTTGTTAAGAGACGCTGAGTATTAGTCGCTGCTTGAACCACTGATAACAGATGGCCTCTGCTGTATGCGCTGGCCGGTCATCAATGGCTCTGTTCACACGCACCGCTAAATTAAACCATGGAGCCCATGGTGCGAGGTGCGCATGAGCTATGGCCGTCCATCATGCAGTAGGTATTAGCCGCCAGAGAAACAGTGGTTATAGGCCAAGCAGGGTAAAATATCATGGCACAATGTCTCTCCACTCCCGATCCCTCCCTTAGCCCTACACACCTCTCTATAAGGAGAGGTCGCGCAACAACTACACACTACACACACCATCAGATTAGCCTGGTGATGTCACGCAACACTACACTAGTACCTTCCCTGGGGTTGCGCATTGGGCCAGCCTGTCAGGCAGGCCTCAGCGCTGGCTTGCGAAGGTAGCGTGTGACACCCCCAAGAGATAAAGAAAGAAAGAAGAAAGACATAGAAGAGGCAGGAACGCAACTAGTCTCATTTGAGGGCCTCGCTCGGACTGATCCCTACGAACTGAAATGTGAAATTCTGTATACAAAATGCTCACCTGCCGTTGAGAGGCGGCGCGACGCTGTGTCACTCAAGATCATGCAAAATTATACCACTGAGCAGGGCGTGTGTTCTGTATAAGTTCAGACTAGTATTCCACTGGGCTAACCGAGTACCAATACCTGCCCGGTTGGGGTAAAGGCGGGGCGGTCACCTCTGTCGGGTGGCAGATAACACTGTGTGATCCCATTGACAAGTGGCGACCCGTAGTTCTGAGGTGAATTTCACGAAGAACTATACGCTCCTTTTTTACTTTGGGCCCTTGCTTTTGTGATGTGTTTATTCAGTGTGTTTCTAAAGCACTTCATGAAGGTTGTTATATATAGTCCAATGCACAAAATTCCAACGCACTAAACCACTCATCATGACACATGCTCAAATTGCTCATTTGACTCCTTTACGGAACATTGTCCTTAACGCCAATCGTTTATTGACTAGCTGACATAATAGGGTGCAGTTATCGGTGAGCTTTATGCTTGTAAAAGTGCATGCATGGCTTATTTTCGTTAACGGAATTTTGGGGAATTTTTGCACCAAGCGGGGGAAGTTTTAAATTTCTGAGATGGAATTCCCGGTGGCCCTGATTGTATGCCTCTCTCTACTCAAAACTATTAAAATTAACGGGGGCGTCGAATGCAGGTGGGGTATGAAAAAATCGTAATTCTCAACACATATTTGGCTTTAGCACTGATTACTGCTGCACCGTAGCGTATCATCAACATTTCGATAGTTCAGTATTATAGCACGCGTCGACCGTCTCACGTTAACAACAAACGCCGCCGTGCCACGTATCAGTGAATCTTGTTTACGACAGAAATCGACGACGTTATGCCAAATACAAATTGCCAAAAAAACCCTTCTGACCCCCCATTTGGAGACCCTAAAGATATCGCCACAAAAATGGGAGAAAATCTGTCTGTGACGTAGATCTACCATCAAGCAAAATTTTACGCCGATCGGCTGCACCGTCGCCGAGATATCTGTCCACGGATACATACATAACAGCAAACTTAATATCCTTAATACGCTGTACAAGCGTATGGCAGATAAATATAACTAACTAGGCCTATGGTTTAGGCCTATAGCTTAGGCCTATACTACAGATTTTGAAATTTAAAATTAATGTCGTCGCAATATTCAAGCTTAAGTACTACGGTACGGTAGACAAATCCTTGTATGACGTTCACATGATCAGAATGTACTCACAGTATACAGTCCATCCACTGTGTGATTCACTTGAACATGTTGCTGCCACACCAGTTGCCACCTTGATACTGATAGATCTACAGGCCGCCAAATCTGCAGTCGGAAAAACGTGTTAGCGCTTGACGCTGGGATGCCTACTGCGTATATGTAAAACTCCAGAACTCGACTGTCTGGCAGTAGAAAATTAAAGTCGACAAAAGACTTTCGTGCACCAGTTTCCAATCTGTTTGGTCTCCACGTAACGTTGTTGCCGTACGTATGATTGTCACCTGTCGCGAATGTCTTGTTCAAACCTGTAAAAAAACATTTAGTTTTTAACAAACATCCAGTGTGGCTCAAAACACGTGCCAACCTTGGCAAGCTGTGGCACGTTTAACTACTGTAGTTACTAACTATTAGTTATAACTACTTTGATAGTAGTTATTCAGTAGTTATAACTATTTTTCAGCACTAGTAGTTAACTAGTAGTTATAACTACTTTTGTGGTAGTTATTAACTACAGTAGTTAACTATCTTTAAAAAAACTACTTACACGTGGACACGTAAATTGAAAGTCGTCAGCTGTGCGTCTCAACCGTTATGTTATGTTGTCGTAATCTGGCTGTTTTGGGCTAAAATAATGATCAGATTATTAACCATCAGTGATATTCGGCAGAGACATTTTTTTACTACTACCATTTCTTTGGTGAAATAAAGATGTATATATTACACTTTTTTTGTCTGTGGCCCTGAACTTTCTAAATTGAGTGATTTACTGTTGTGAAATTCTTAGTTATTATCATCCTAGAAAGTAGTTGTTAAAGTAGTTAACTACTTTGATGATAGTTAAAAGCAGTAGTTTTAAATACTTTTCTTTACAAGTAGTTAAAAAGTAGTTTTAACTACGTTTTGTGGGCAGTATAGTTAAGAAGTAGTTATATACTAAGTAGTTACTGCCCATTGCTGGTAGTTTCGACAAGCATAATTTGATGATTGTTGGTAAGCAGGATCAGCACACTTTCAAAAATGATAGGCAGCTATACGCATATTCAACTTTCTTTATCCCTTCACTTACTTTTGCCGTCAGCCTACTTATTTTTTATTTGCATTTAAACAGCTGCGATGGAAAGGACGCAAAACAACGTGTTTTCCTTCGTAGACTATTGGTGGTTCTGAAAAAGAGCCGGCTGTGTAGCGCGTTGGCTCTGAAAAGTGCCGGTTTTAGTTTAGCAGATGTTCAAGGTGATGTCCTTTCACTTTCACGCATGCACACAACCGCTTTCTCCATTGACCAACAGTTTCGAAGTTTTGTGATATGCTTGCCCATGTGTCATTGATGAGATGATGAACTGCATCAAGTCGCTGGCAGTCATGTGTCTTGTACAATGTACACACATATTCCTGCATCAGTCACCAAATTCTGTAGTCGACCGGGTTTCCGGGTCAATCGGACTGTTTGGCAGACACAGATCTGGAGAGACAAAATCTGGTGTTTCTTGCTGAAGGAGCTGGACTGTTTCACCGTCACGAGCATACAGTGACGACAGAACGCGCCCATTTGCGTCGTAGCTACTTAAAAGCAACTAAAGTAAGTAAAAATGAAGACACAAGGCAAGTTGAATATACAAATCATTTCTGTAAGTATGATGATGCCGTTTACCAAAAATTATCAAAATTAATCAATGCTTGTTGAAATTACAGCTTGCCATAATTGGCGCGTTTTTTTGAGACAGTGTATTATATAAGCCAAAGCAACAGACTCAAAGCAGCGACAGAGTAATAACACTGTTAATAGACGGGCCTAAATTGCATTCGAATTGAAAAAGAGCATGTGAATTGTAATACGCACCCGGTACAAAGGAACGTGGTAGCAGAACTGTCAGCACGCACAAAAACACACATACACAAATAAAATTCGTTAAAACGAATTACGTCTGCACAACAATCTCATCAAGCATAGATGCCAGATCATTCTTCATAAATTACAATTAACTTTATGTGTAACTACTTTTAACCATTTACAGTGTGAAGGTAATTATAGTGCCACATCGAATAATATGAAGTTGGTACACTGGCCGTTGATGTGTGGGCTGTTACATTTGGTACAACGAAGAGAGAACACCAGGGCCGCAGCCTGCCCAGGCCCATCCTTGCTGTATCAAATGTAACAACCCACCCATCAAAGGCCAGTGTACCAATCACCGTATTGCTGCATAAGGCTTTGCGAAAGTGCCTCATCGAATAATATAAAGTTGGTACACTGGCCGTTGATGGGTGGGCTATTAGATTTGGTACAACGAAGAGCAGACCAAGCGGGGCCGCAGCCCGCCAAGGCACCTCCTCGCTGTACCAAATGTAACATCAACAGCCAGTGTACCAATCACCGTGTTGCTGTATAATGCTTTGCGAAGGTAATTATAGTGCCACAACGAACAATATGAAGTTGGTACACTGACCGTTGATGGGTGGGCTGTTACATTTGGTATAGCGCTGAGGGGACTGGGTGGGGCCGCAGCCAGCCCGCCCAGACAGCTCTGCACTGTACCAAATGTAACAGCCCACTCACCAACGGCCAGCGTATCAATAACCGTATTGCCGTATAATGGTCCGTTGCTCTGCGGTTTTAATGTAGCCATTAAAGGGTTAAAGCCATATTTGTCGTTAGCGCGTCTAACAGCATTTACAACACATACATATAACACCATAATAGAAACAAGAAGCTCAGCTGTCGCAGAAAGACCGCGCTACGCTTCGTGTCATTGAATTTTTTGCTGTCACTCAAGGTCACTCAAGATCATTCGAAATGACACTGTTGCATAGGGCGTAAGTCCCTATTAGTATTTCATTGAAACTATGTCTATATGTCGTACCGTTTCTGAGATATTCAGCGTCCAAAAATGGCGTGACCTTGAAACTGGGGGTAGGGGTCGTTCAAGGTGACTGAAAATGGCGCCGTTCGATAGATCATATACGACTTTCTATCGCATCGCCATTGTAAGTATAGCTGTATGTTGTATCATTTTCAAGTTATTTGACGTTGAATAATCATGACCTTGAAAAGGTTACTGAAGGTCATTCAAACTGGTACCATTCGAAAGACTGGGTGCAGTTTCCTATTCGCCTTCCATAGTAACTATGGCCGTATCTTTAACCGTTTATTAAACGATTAAAGATACGGCCATAGTGACGTTTATGAGATATTCAGCGTCAAAGTATTGCGTGAACTTGAAAACTGGGTTAGGGGTTGTTCAAGGTCATTGAAAATGGCGCAGTTCGATACTACTACTTTCTATTGGCTCGCCATTGTAAATATAGCTCTATCTGGTACCGTTTTTTAGTTATTTGACGTTGAATGATAACCTTGAAATATGGGTTTTAGGTCATTCAAGATCATTCAAACCGGTACCATTCGAAAGTTTGGGTGCGGTTTCCTATTCGCCTTCCATAGCAACTATGACTCTGTCTTGCATCATTTGCGAGATAAAGCGAGATATTGGTCGAAAATCGTAATTTTTTCATACCCCTCCTGCACTGAACGCCCCCGTTTGGAAGGTCCCCGTCGGAATGTTACCATCCCGTTTGGTGTTGGAAAACTAGGATGGTGGGGCTACCCGATGGTGAAAAAAAACTGAGGGTATGTATAACCGTTTAGACTAAATACCGGCGTGTGACAGACAGACAGACGGACGGACGGACAGACGTCTTGCCACGGAATAGTCCGCGCTATGCATACGCGTCGCGCGGTAAAAACTGTAAATACGTCTCCTTAACCACCTGATCATTTACGCAGATTTTAAAGATTTTATCGCGTTGACTTCTATAGATCGAGCTCTTTTTGCAATGCATATAACCTATGCAATTCACCGTCTTATTTGTCGCAATATACAGACACCGTTTTGCAACAGCTAATTGTAAAGAAATTCATATCAAAGAGGGAATTAAAGAACAACAACAAGAAGAAGATTGATCGCTGGGGCCAAGTGGCCACCAACAACAGTATAGGCCTATATCAGCTATATGAACATCTTTATTCACCGCGAATGGTAGCGGAAGTAAAAAAGGAAAAAAATACAGACACAGCAAATGAACAAACAGTGATGTGACCTAACAAACTTAACTAAAAGTGTGCAACAATGACATTAAAGGAAAAACGTTTAGCTAACACTGATATTAAAATAGATCAGCATGCTCTTGTTGCATTTAAATTTCTTACAGAACTTGTTGCTTTTTGTCTCTAGCATTTCGGTTAAGAGGGGAAAGTTACAGAAGGAGCGACATTCATCTATGATGTCCTCGTTTGCTGTTCTGAATGCAGTTTTCGCATGCTGCATGTGGGCTCTCGCTTCCGTCAGACATTAGTGCTCCTCCCTTTTGCAGTATACGCTGAAACTGATCCCACTTTTCCACCAGAATAAACTTATTTCTGCGAAATTTAGCATTTGCCCAGTGCAGCGTTGCTGTTGTCTAGGTGCAGTAATGTCGACGACATTGACAAATGATCGTCTAAATGTTACCTGGCAAGTCTTGAGAGCAGACGTGGACGACGCAGACAGCTACGAGTTGCAGCAGCAGCAACGGCAGCGGCAGCACTCTCATTGTCTTCTTGTGCTGTCTTCCACACTCGCATCAAGCGGCTCTGTGACATACACATTTCCAAGAACTAGAAGGGCACTCGGTGGAGCGCATGTACCTCCGACAAAGAAAATAGGCCAGAATCCGAAAATTGGGCAACTTTGACGCTCCGTAGCTCCGCAACAGTAAGTGGTACAAAAAAAGTTGACCACGGAAACTTCCTGGCCCTTGGACTACAACGTGGAGTAAACAGTATCTCTTTGCAGTGCATCACGTGACCTGTAGCCTGCCCTGAGTGAGGTGCCTGTTTGACCGACTTTCGATTTCCGATTTTCCAGTTCCGGCATCCGGACTACGATCCGGATCGGGCTCGAAAGTTGATCAGTTCGTCCATGTCCTGACACCTGTCGACAGTCAAAATTCCATCCAAATCCATGCACCCGTTTTTGAGTAATCTTGCTAACAGACAGACAGGCAGACAGACAGACAAACATCGCGGGCAATCGCATTTACCTCCTCCTTTGTCGGAGGTAATAACGTCACCAACTCCAAACACTGTACGGTAAAATAAAAGCACTGTGCGGTAGCTTCGGTCATGCAGACGGAAAAGCAACAACCGACGCTTTATCAACACTGTTTGTCATCAGTGCAATTCTTGACACTTTGTCACTTCAGTGCGTTAAAGTATTTTAATCTATATGACGCTCGCACAGGGGCCTAGCGATATCCGGACGCATGAAATGACACACTCAAAAACATAGGACAGACATTCAACAAGTAACTGACAATAGCACCATATAACAAGAAGTCAAAGTAATTTGACAAAAAGCGCCTCACGGGGGGCCCATTCCCCGGTTAGGGGTCACCCCAGGGGTCGAAAGTTGTACCATTGAATTCCTGGGGTAGGGTTTCCTAT
>Ga0209149_1001519_pt1 | contig 11886 bp, 9 predicted proteins | sample WorMetTyACAVOLI2_FD_187423 | JGI IMG/M metagenome (GOLD analysis project Ga0209149, IMG submission 187423) | Marine gutless worms symbiont microbial communities from Max Planck institute for Marine Microbiology, Germany - Olavius algarvensis... ... | reverse complement strand
ATACACTAAACCGGCAGAGGTATCTGTCCGGTGCCGTAGTAACGTAAACCAATGGAGTCCATGGCCTGAGTCTGCAGGACTGAGACCCGCAGAGAATGAGTGAGGGACGACGACGCGGACGCGGACTGTATGGCAAGGTTAAGGACTAGATCAGGATCAGTCACGAGGACCCGGACTTTTAGACATATGCCTTTTGACTGCGTTCCATTCATTTCCTCAATAACAATGCAGAATAACAAAGCAATGATACACGAAATGAAGTTCGTCCACCGACTATTTCGTCCACCGACTATAACAGTTGCAAAATAACGACTTTACCTAAACCTATATGTCACGGTGTTACGGTACTGCTAAGAGTTTTACATCTGCACAAATATATAGCGGAAAACGCACGCAACAAACTGCGCGAGATAAAGCCATGGTTATATTATTGTTCTGTTATCCGTATCTCGTATAGGCCGAACGACCCGTAGACATCCTGCTATCAGCAGTCTTATCTTTTTTTCATTGCATTTGTTCTCGCCACGTTCATGTCATCGCCTGTCCACCGCCGAACATCGTCTATCCATGCTGTTCTTCTTCTGCCAGGAAAACATTTACCTTCTATCTCACCCTCAATTGTAGCCAAAACCACGCTATCACTTCTTTTCCAGTGGCAGTACTTAGAGAGTTTCTGTTGCTTAATTTGTTCTAAGGTGCCTTGTTCTTGTGGTATAACAATCCTCTCTCGAATACATGTGTTAGTTCAGCATTCTGATCCGTTCTCTTCTTCTGTATAAATGTACATAACTGCAGTTATAGATTTAACTATACGTGTCTGCAATAATAGATATTATTCCAATAAACGTCTGAACTATGTCCATTTAGTATGACGAAGTGATGCTCAGTTATACTGGATGGTTCATAAAAACGCCCCAAACTTTGCAATGATGTTGTACTGCTCAGCAATAGAATTCAAAAAAGAAAGAACTTTTTTAAAAAGCAGTCATAGCTGAACAGTGTGAGAAATTATGACGTTATACGCTTCTGTTTTAGCAGTGAAATACGCAGAAGTGCACAAAATAACTAAAGTTCAACACGTCTGACTGCACGAGATCGATATCCAGTCACAGCGATTAGCGGAAAATGTCCAGAATCCTGCCTCCATTCAGTTCTCTAACCGGATTCAATCGTTTTCCGTTGTGCAGTGGATTTTCGAACTGTCTCAATGGTGACCTTCTTCCATTTGTGTTTGATTGCCTCTTTGAGGTCGCGTAGATTTGAAAACGGAAGTTGTCGGCCTTCATACACCAAATCCTGCAGGTATCCCAAATGCAGTAATCTAAATGATTTAAGATCTGGAGAATATGATGCCCATTCATCAGCAGTTATGAAGTTTGGAGTGTTCTGTCATAGAAACTGTTGCATCACTTTTGCACGGTGTGACAGATTACACTGTCTTGCATGAACACCAAGTCATTAATATTCAAAAGTCTCTTGTGTTTAGTGTCTACTTCATCCAGTATATCTCAGTGAAATCTTGAGTGACATTATTGGCATGACAAGTAAAGTGCAGACAATGCTCTATCCAATTGCCAAAGCAATTTTGCCTAGGCTTACTACATGTCTCTTTTCTAAGGCAGAAAATTGGAGGCGTTTTTATAAGCCACCCGGTATATGGAAGGAATCAGTTTATTATGTTTTAATTGTCATCTGGATTTTTTGCATCAAAGTTATCTGCACAGCCAGCGAAGTGATCTAGCACATCAGCCACATGCGTGATGACTGCAGATAGAGATATCCAGTCTGTGGCGAGTACCAGAAGAAGCGTCCGCCAGCACCGTTGACGCTGCAACAGGCGCAGTTCTTGTACCAGAATCCGCCGCCGTGGTACACCGCACCGCACAGTTATTGTTGTAGTCAGTGCTGGTCCACGGGTCGTTGTGACGGTCATACGTGGTGAACAGTACACCAAGCCGCTGTGCACTGTGAGTGTATCAGGAACGTTACCCGAGTATCCAGACACGAGAAGCTCGTAGTTACGCGACTCCTCGTACACCAAGAACTCACTGTACTCGGCGTAGTACCAGCTGAGATTACGCAACTGGAGGTCAAATCTCAGCTTGTAGCGGCGGCTTAGTGTCAGCTGACTGAGCTGATCGTTGCCAAGCCAGTAGTTTCCAAGCGTATCGTTGAATCCGACTTTAAACTCCGCCCACGAACGGTTGAAGAAGTTGGATCCGTCCACATTTTGCTGAATCAGAAGTGGGACGCAGCTAGCTGTCAATCAAACGAGCACCAGCAGCTTGGTCTCGTTAAGTTATCTGCTGTTATACATGTACCCGATAATGTTAAGTCCATCAGTCAACACCGTTGCAGCAATCATAGCCGTCATCTTTAGTTTCTGACCGTGTTCCCGTCAGTACGTACTACTCGTCTGGTCAACTTCGATAGCTGCAGTCAGCTGGTGGAGATGAACGTGCATACATCCCTCATGCGTCACAGCGAAAATGTTGAAAGTGGGCCATTTTGATCTCAAAAAGCACAGTGTGTGGGAAATTTAATAAAAGAAACAATATAGTCGCGGAGAAAACAATGAACTCAATTTCTTTTTGTCTAATTCACAAGTGAATCGTGTTTGATACACTTCTCAGATGCAGACTAGTTTGACAGAACGTTCAAGAAATTAGATAACACTTTTACTAGAGCAAGAATACCTGACGTTTTTGCAGTTATTGCGCTGTTACATCAACAAGGTAAGTTTAGCAACAGCTTGCGTGGTACTGTTATTAGTATCCTGTGTTTGTGTCTTTGTAACCATGCGACTTTATGGAAAAACGGTTGAAGCAGCCACTGATGGCTGCCAGCAGGTGGAATTGTTTCTACACGGACCTTTGCTTTGGGTCTTACAAGACGTGAACTCAAAATTCTGATTGGCCTTACGGGCCACATAACACTCAGCAGACATCCAACTGTTATGAAAATTCCAGAGGATCCAGTGACTATATCCATTATGTGGAGAAAAAGATGAGACCTTATTCCACTTTTTGGGGCAATGCTGTGCTATTCCATTTCAGAGCATACCTCATGCAACCTGAGGAGCTGCATAAGTGGAACCATTGCGGCTCGAAAAAGCTACAAAGAGGTTTTGCTGACCTCTAGTGGCACTGGGGATGCGCATTGGGCCGACTATCAACGGCCTCAGCGCTGAGCGGCTAACACCTACTCGACTGGAAGACAAAGCTAAAGGTAAAGGTAAAGGTAAATAGAGACGCAATGGCTCTGAGGTTATGATAGTAAATTTGTTGGGTGGCAGTACCCTACAATGAGGCGTGGGACATCAGCTTTTCCTATCACCGTTTGTTTTCTTGGGACGGTAATTTGTTAAATGTTGAGATGTCCACAAAAAGCACAAGCCAACTAAACACTATTTTTATTTATCACTTTACTGCATCTTCCATTAACTCTCAGACAATGCCATTGAAATCCATATAGACTGGGCTACGTAAACGTAAAATAAGGCGAATATTATAACACTCTTCTCACTGTCAACAAGCTGATATTTATCACTTTGCACCTACATGCAGTCATTGCAGTACAAACAGCGGCAGTGCTGTAATGCCTACATCGTTGAACGTCGAACAACTGCAGAACAGAAAGCCGGAGTGTTGAAGCAGAACTTTGTCACAGAGATGTGCTACAGCGTTCGTGTATACATCTGTATTTTGCCTATTTTCATATTTTCCATGTCAGGAATCTGCCTCGAACTGAGACTAGCTTTGTTTAAGATTGACTATGGCTTATTTCCGCCTATTGCTATTTCCCGCCGAGCGGTCGAGGTCATATTCTGCAGTCTGAAGTGTACCCAGGACTTGATGAAACTATCTTCGGTTAAGATTTAATAACGACGACCGGTATCTAACTAGCGATGTATCTACACATCAGTTGCATATGACGTGCTTTATATACTCACATATGAAGGAAGAGATGAGAGCTTGATTTGAGCTTGAGGGCTCAGTCTGAGGACGCTGCTGCTGGTTTGATGAACAAGCGGCCTTTAGATCTTCGAAGTCTTTTCTAGAGACACATGAATCGTTGTTCTGCTGCTGGTTTGATGAACAAGCCGCCTTTAGATCTTCCAAGTCTTTTGTTGAGATACATGACTCGTTGTTCTGCTGCTGGTTTGATCCAAGAAAGTTCTTCACGTCTTTCAGGTCTTCTTTGATGACGTCTATAGCTTCATCCAAGGAAGAAGACTCAAGTGATGCCTGACATGACACTGTCGGCACTGCATTGACTTCTAAGGACAAGAATGTTATCATCACACAGATCACGGAGATCAAGAGAAAGGCTGACCAGCGTGCCTCAGACATGTTGACAAACTAGCTGTATACTGTAGCTCTGCTCTGCAGTAATATAGCGTCGTCGACTGTTTAGAGCGTAACCCGTGATACGAGGCCTATGTGTACACTGTCACAAAAATCGTGACAGTGGACCATAGGCTTTAGGCCAGACATTTTATGCTGCTGCACATTTTGGTGATTTACGAGTATAGTTCGGCGACAAGTACAGTGCGTCTTATGCCATGGGGCGTGTGCGAACATGAGTCAAAAAGTCTTTTCGTGTTCAGTCATGCGATTAGCGAACCTGACGATACATCCCGCCAAATACTTCGTTGTCCTCAGTTTAACGTCTATGGGAGTTTATAAAGGGAACGCTACTCTTGTAAATGCTAGTCTGTAGTAACTTGTCCAACAGTCCCCCAACACGTTCTTTGCGTTGGCAGCTGTCTAACGACACGAAAGTTTGCGTCATTAATAATGTAGTCTTGCAAAGTCCCATGGACGTCACTTCTGGGCCTCAAGGCGTTACACCACTCGACTCCGCTTTTCATTTTGTTCAATTGTTGCTCTATCACCGCGTGAATTTGGTGCTGTGTGTAGTAATTTCACTTATTAGTTTTCTTTTTTAGTCTTTTTTTCATTTAAATATTGCCCCTACACTCCACTAAGCTGGTTACCCGTCACGGCCGTCAGCTTTCCTTTTATTTATTATCGTATCGTATAACAAGTTTCTTCAGGCTTAGGCCTATAAAATTATTCTACACCGCTCGACGAGACGAATCTCATGTCGTCTCGTTGGTCGTGTAAAAAAATAGTCGGTGTAAAATGGCCTCTAGGCAATGCTCTATCCAGCCTAGAGAGTAATGGTCGACTATGTATGTGCTGCTGATACAGCCACTGCGCCAGTTCGTGTCGGCTGCAACAAGTCGTGGTGGTCTTGGTGGCGCCGCTCACCGGCGTGAGGTCAAGGACCTCGCTGTGTCCAAGGACGTCTCCCTGCTGTTGTCAGCGTCCGCCGACTCCACACTGGCCGTCTGGAACATCGACACTGACCGTCAGATGACCACGTTGAACGGACACCGCGACGAGGTCTGACGATTATTTACCTCCCTCCTACGACGCGGGATATTTATTTTGAAGCTTATAAACGAAAACTGTGTTAAACCTATATACTAACATGCAGGGCTCGAAGTAGGGAATAAAAGTACCAGTCTCGACCTTTTCCCCTCCTGTCGCCCTTTCCCATTCCCGCCCCTTCCCCAACCATCCCTTTCCTGCCCCGTCTCTCCCTAACCAGCTAGGGTGCGTGCTTGGGGAGCGCTATAAGCTCCCCCAGCGGGGTCCGGGGTGGAGTTCCGGCCGCAAACGCAGAGTGTGATATTTTGAGCCCAGAAAACGCGTTGGTGACGTCAAAACTGTTCTGTGATATATGGCAGTCGTCAGAAAGAAGTGACGGTATGGTCACTTTCAAGCCGGCCAAAGAATGCCATACCGGCCCACTTCGAGCACTGCTAACACGAGTCGACAGCTGCAATACGCATTGTAATCAGAAAAGTGCAACCTTCTCAACTTCATAATTTGAAATAAAAATTATCGTTGTTTGTTTGTTTTGTTTTCTATGCCACCGCCAGGCAAGGCTGGCATGCAGAGGCATTATGTTCGCAACCTGAACAGGTCAACTTTGGAGTTCATGAAGTCAAAGGTCAAGGTCACATGGCCGAAGCTAGATTTGGAAGTCCCTTTGGTCCAGTAGATTTTCAGTTGTGTGTGTTTGTGTGTGTTTTCGTTCTTGTTGCAGCACATACGATATTGGAGAAAGCAACCCGGTTCTGGCATCCGGACTATTATCCAGATCGGGCTAAAAAGTTCATCATTGACTTGACTGTAAAGACTCATCTCAAAAATCACGTCACGTACCACGTGTCACTGTCAAGTTGGACGTTAAACTCACTCACTGTGTTGCTTTGCGATGTTCAGGTTTGGTGCTGCGCGCTGTCCAACGACAACGAACTGGCCGTTTCCGGGTCACGTGATCACACGATCCGGATGTGGCGGGTGTCGGACGGGACGGCGGTGGCGGCGATCGACGCCGGCGTGGACGTGTTCCGCGTGCTCATCAGCAACAACAAGAAGACGGTCGTCGCGCTCGCTGACAAGTTTGCCGCCCGCAAACTCATCATGCTGCAGGTCGTACGTCGCAAGACCAAGACCAGTACCAGCAGCAGCCGCACTGCCATGCAGACCACCGTCATCTAGCCACGCCCACCCTCACCCCAAGCCACGCCCACGAATCTGCGCTAGGCTCATTCTAATACAAATCCTTATTTGTCGTGGCAAAAACACTCGAAAAAATAAGACCAAGACACATAAGCAGAATAAACCAAGTCGAGATTACAGCAGGCTGACAGCATTATAATACACAAAATACAAATATCAAACACAAATCTGGATCTAAATATGAACGGAACGGTTTTATTAAAAAACACGGTTGTTCTGTAAAATGACGCCACATACCTGGTGTTATCTGTGCTGATCACGTGATCATGATCACCATTACTGACGTTAAAACTTGAAATACGTGAGGTTATTGAATTGCCGTCTATAACTGGATGTGGCTGCATGACGTATAGCCGACTAACAGTAGCACGGATATCACCAGTAGGCCTAATGGCTCGTTGGTAACACCTACTGCTCTTTTCGCCACGTTGATCGCCAAATTGTAGAAATTGTAAAAAAATGAAAAATTACAGAAGTTATTGTATATTATTACTGAGTATTGAGTTGTCGGTTTAGTCTGTGAGTGCATGGAATTGTAGCTGCGAAGAATTACTGGCCACGCCCCCCTGCTAGCCACGCCTTTCACCCACGTCTGTTCACGCCCACATGGCATAGCCTTCTGAATCTGCGATTGTTCGCTATAAATGAGATTATCGACTATTGTACTCTGTCTTACTTTATAGTCCTTCCGTTTCAGCCTGAATTACGTCTATCGCAGACCATCAATACCCATGGGTCGTGTTCCTAACTGCTGGCCACGCCCACATGCCTTTCGCCACGCCCAAAAAGCTCGACGGAATCATTAGATTTGACTATAGGCAGCGCATCCGTAGCGTTGCACGTGTATGTTGATTACTTTGCTGCGTGAAAACAACACGCTGCAATCTGCTTATTAATCAAGCTGTTCTTCAGTAGCGTTTTAACTTTTTTTATGTAAAAATGCCACTAATTTATCTGTTTATGATGACGTCGAGTTTTGCTTAACTAAGTTACTTAAATTAATTGTTCAAACAACTTACTTTGTATATGTGTATAATATTTGTATATGAATCAATACTGTTATTGTAAAGGCACAAAACGTTGTGTCCCTGTCCCAAGGCCAAATAATGTCAATTTAAGTTTATTTATCACTGCAGTTGATTTATCCAGTAGTAGTGCATGCATGTTGGCTTAGCATTATTGCAAATTTGCACTATCCATTGTTTTAGCTAATTTTTGTTGTTTTAAACTGAACACATAAGCACAGAGACTTCTGATAAAGGTAAAGGTAAAGGTACGTGGATTTATATAGCGCCCTAGGTGACAAGTAACTCGTCCTCAAGGCGCTCAGACATGGATCACACAGTTTAACCTGCAAACAACACCATGCCTCCCTTTAGCCTTCGTTCGCATTCACCAGATGGCGCCTCCACGGATCTGTGGTGATAACAGCAAGTTGCAGCTTACTTCTCATATGATAAGATTACCAGGGACGTAGCAACGATTTTAGGTTTGTGGCACTGAAGCCTAAAATGGGGGCTAGAACGAAAGGCGTTAAGATCGACGATTTTCCCAGCAAACACACTGAATTTTTGACTTAAATCATATATTTTTGTGCATTCTGATGTAATTTTTCGAAGTTTTCAATAATTACGAAGCACAAAATCCATTGTGGGCTTAATTCACTTTGGGGCTAGTTTTCCAGGTTGTGGTTCAGCCCTCAGCCAACCGTAAACACGTCCCTGTAGATTACAATGGGTGACTTGATAAAATAGAGCAGACTTAGTTATTAGACCAAACTTCGGTCTGAGTCCTAATTTGCATAATTTTTCAAGTGACAACAAGCGTTCGGTCTTATCTTCAAGATCAGTCAAGAATTCGGTCTGATCTTCAAGATCAGACCAAATATCCGGTCTAAGACCAAAATTAATCTGAACAATTCAGTCTAATCGGCAACTGTGAAATGTAAAAATACAGAGCTTTGCTGCTAATCTCTAGGAGATCAGACTAAAGTCTTAGAAGAAATCACTTGATTATTTTCTGATCGCAAAAAAACGCAAACAGACATTTGTATTAGGCCTAAATGTTCAAATATTGTCCTTTTGCACAAATACACGTTTGAATACGTTTGCACCATGCACTCGTCAATAAAAGTGCGTCATTGATGACGCTTTGTCATAAATAGCTGATCGTCTGCGAAAAATTTTAAACACAAGTGATTTGCTGATCATGAATATTAATCAGGTTTTAGAGTCTGATCTGATCGTGGTCTAATCTGAACTTCGGTCTGATCTGGTAATTTGCCAATCAGATAATCCGTTTGGTCTAAGAACTAAGTCTGATCTATTTTATCAAGTCACCCGATGTCGTGTATTTGAGATGATTGTTGTGTACTGCAGTGCCTTCATGTGTCGTATTCGAAGCTATCTTTCACTTGTTCTACTGCATTGTGTAAATGTGTGTACACTGTAAAAAAGTGAGGCAAACTTTGGCAAACCGTCGTCTGACTTGCTAGCAGCCAGTATGATATATTAGTGCCAACCTTCTGTGAGGCAAGTTTGACGATGTGTTTGTCTGGCAAGTTAATTCACAGTCTGCATGCACCTTAAGTCTGCTTCGTGTATACGCTATGCTTTGCCGACTGTGTTTGCAGCACTGATTGTGTGATACAGTTCTCACAATGTAATCGCAATATTACCGTAGATTCTGTAGTTTCGTCAATGTGTTGTATCTCGGATATTTCCTAGATTCTCCGCGGTTGACATTGTCTTTTGTCAGCACTTAAAGTCACGCTTCAAACCAATTGCAGTAGGTATCATGTTCACTTTTACATCATGGTTTCCAAGAAAAATGACCAAAATGTGCGTAAAATAAGCGAATAAAGGTGCAAAAAGTCGGTCGATGTCTAGCGTTTATCACGTGACATAAGAAATAATTTTTTTCCTGTCGAACGCAACGATTGCTCTGACTATTTGAGTAAGATAATTTAGAAGCCGATCATAAAAACTGAAGTGAGTACACCACATGGGGTTTGTTGTGGATCAGAGAACCGTCACACGTTTAACATTTAACCGTTTAATTGGCACAGGGAATTATGGTGCCGCGTGGAATAATATGAAGATGGTACACTGGCCGTTGGTGGGTGGACTGTTACATTTGGTACAGCGAGGAGTGGACTGAGCGGGACCGCAGCCCCCCAGTTCCCTCCTCGCTGTACCAAATGTAACAGTCCACCCATCAACAGCCACTGTACCAATCACCGTATTGCTGTACAACGGTCCGTTGCTGTGTGGTTTTAATGCGCCTATAAAGGGTTAACTATCACACGTTTCAAAATTATGTGCTCCTCGGGATTTATGCGGGACAGTGTTTTCCGCCAGTCACCTCAGAAATAATCTCACTTAATACTTTGTCGCTGTTTACACAACAAACGATTTTATGCAAGGTTACATTTGATGGCAGTAGATAGCTGTTAGATGTGGTCGTGTGTCATGATATTAGACTTATTTTTCAACGTTGTCTAACATGTGAGCGAGTGATCGTAGCATTGTATCAACGAATGTAGTTGAGTAATGCGTGTGATTGTCAATTATTATGTATAGGTTATACGCGGAACCCATGAAAATTCTGATGTTAGTGTGCACTGTCTGTAACTATTTCCGTTTATTTGTTGCCAATTTTGTTTTTTTGTAGTTATACTGACTTAGTCAGTTATTATTTGAGTTATCATGTACACTATGTTCACAAAAAACAGCCACAAATTATTTTTATTGTTAGAAACAGCATTTCATCAGCTATTTTGTCTGAAATTTTCATTCAAATTGATTACTTTTTCTAAGAGTTATGCAAACAAAACATAAGTGGCTGTTTTCTTCTGAACACAGATGAATTCGGTGGCTAAGGAGGGTGGGGTACTGCAGCTGGTTGTGGAAGATTCGTTCTGGGAGTATACATGCATCCTGTTCCCCTTGTTTGGAGAGATTATATGCTTTAGATTTGTTCGCAAAGATGTGACAATCTAGATTTATCGTAGTTGGTAATCAGAAGTTGCGTTGTGGACTGTAGGCAGGGTAGGTGTCTCACAAGTTGTTACGTGCAATGACATTTTAATTTTTATTCTTGTTTTCCTATATTAATAACTGTTCGTTTAGGGTGGCGTTAGAATATGTGCCTTAATAGCTACTTTCTATGGCGTTAAGCTGGGTCCTGCGTTTTCTACTTGCAATTGAAAAAAACAAACTGTGTTTTATAGCTATGGAATGGACGTGCATGATTCGTGTTTCAGTAGTTATTTTGGGGGGACAGGGTCGTTTGAGGCATATGTCTATGTAGAAACAAAAAACTGTCTATAACAAGAGCATAAAGAGCATTTATATTACTGCTGCTGCTGCTGCTGCTGCTGCTGCTGCTGCTACTACTACATATACTACAACATAGTGATTCATAATTACCGCACCCCCTGGCTTTAAACGGCATAACTTAGTAACTTAGTCAATATACGGTTTATTTACATGAAAAATTGAGGCACAATAGTCGAGGGAATGCCGAGTATGCACAACTGGAAATAATTTGGTCTTTTGATTAAATGTTCTTTAGTAGCAGCAGTTTAAAGAGACATCAGTAGAAGTATTGCTCGATCGCTATAGTCCGACGCCTTACCATTACGCCACGCCAAAGATATGTCATTTACCCCCGGGCCTGGGGGGGGGCAAGTGACCGGGATGGGGCGATTGACTGGGGGGCAGGTGACGGGGGACACTTGACTTACATGACTGCTGCTAGTATCTAGTAGTAGTTGCTGTAGGCGTTTTTGCCTACCCCACCTGCATTCAACGTCCCCGTTAGGGGGGTCCCCGTCGGAATATTGCCATAATGTTCGGCGTGCAAAAACTAGAATGGTGTTGCTACCCGATGATGAAAAAACTTGATCATATGTTTATTCGTTTCGACAGAATACACAAACGTGACGACAGACAGACGGACACCGCACGACGGCATAGGCCGGGCTTATGCCTTCATAGCGTCGCGCGGCAAAAGCTATGGTTATGTTATTGTTTACTTTGGTAGGCCATAGCCTAATTGCAATCATAAATCTAAGCATAAAATTTGCATCTGTACCAGTCTGCAATAAGAACAAGTGGTCAAAGTAATTTGACAAAAAGCGCCTCACGGGGGCCCATTCCCCGTTAGGGGTCACCCTAGGGGGTCGAAAGTTGTACCATTGAATTCCTGGGGTAGGGTTTCCTATTAGTGTTCCATAGTAACTATAGGCCTAGGATGCACCGTTTGGCCACAGTGCACGCGCGTG
>Ga0209149_1001518_pt1 | contig 11887 bp, 9 predicted proteins | sample WorMetTyACAVOLI2_FD_187423 | JGI IMG/M metagenome (GOLD analysis project Ga0209149, IMG submission 187423) | Marine gutless worms symbiont microbial communities from Max Planck institute for Marine Microbiology, Germany - Olavius algarvensis... ... | reverse complement strand
TGATGTTAAGCTCTAATTGACACGTAACGCTACGACTTACCGTTTTCGAGATATTCGCGGTCAAATGGCCAAAATTTAGGCGCAAAATTTCGGATTTGGGAGCACGTTACTCAAAAGGGGAGAAAACCTGTGCGAGACCGATACGTAGATGTAAACATATATGTGCAAAATTTAACGCTGATCGGTGGCACCGTCGCTGCGTATCTGTAACCGGACAGAGAAAAACAGCAACCATGCAATATACCCTCCAATACTCCGCTACGCTGCGTATGGTGGGTAATAACGCAAATAAAAACGCCATTTCAGAAATTCAAGAATACTGAATATGTCAGTCGGGATGCACCTTATGCCCGCTGGTCTCTGCAAATACTAGTGTTCCGTCACTGTACGATGTTGCACTGATTTCTAATTACGAGCTGCTGTACTCCTTTAGTTGCTATTGCTTCGTTGCCGTTTATCGTTTGGCATGCAGTAAAAGGATACACTGCATGGCCCTGAATGCCGTGCCTGCAGCACCCGCGATCGGCGGGGTCTGACTGATAGTGATAGGGCTTCCCTCCGTTGACATATGAGTTCTTAAGTTTCACTAGTAGGTCGTGACAAAAAGTCGAATAGATTAACATTAATATTAGTCAACACCAGGTGACCACCAGTACGACGCTATGTGTGATCACAGCAGCCGCGACGCCACGATCTCCAACGATTGCAACGTGCTGACGAAATTTTGCTGACTTAGCGGAACAAAATAACCCTGCCAAAATACTCGCAACCACTTTACCTTTCTACTGTGTTGCATTTCGTTGCAACGTTTGTGTGCGTGTGTCCGTTTGTATGATAAAATGAACACAATCATTGTATTTGCTTCGTACTGAGTAAAATCACTAGCATATTCGTCTCAATGTATTGTATGTATTTGGCGTCAAAACATGAAAGGCTAAGTCGCAGGGTCACAAAGCGACGAAAGTTGACGTGCCTCTGCATCTCGATAGAATGCACTGTCTGCAGTTGTTTTTACCGCGCGATGCGATGCAAGCGCGGTCTTTGCTGTCACGCAGTGTCTGTCCGTCTGTCTGTCCGTCACGTTCGTGGATCACGTCAAAACGAATAAAGATATCTTCGAAATTTTTTCACCATCGGATAGCGACACCATTCTAGTTTTTCCATCCCAAAGGGGGTGCCAATATTCCGACGGGAACCCCCCTAACGGGGGCGTCGAATGCAAGGGGGTATGATAAAATGACGATTTTTTCACAAATATATCGCTGTATCTCAGAAATGGTAATAGATAGATTGGCACATGCAGCGAGACAATTTGTAAGGATCGCGTTCTCTTTCCGTCCATACAACATTTAGCGTGATTGCCCCAGGGACGTCCCAAGGGGAAACAAAAATGTGGTAAAATAGCGATTTTTGGACTTACGCATTGACTTAAGTATCGTATAACTCGGAAACTATTGAAGATAGATAGGCACATGCTGCGAGGGGTTTGGCAAGCATTGAATTGTCTTTCCATCCATACAACACATTGCGTGGTAGTCGCAGGGGCGTCTCCAGGGGAAACAAAAATGTGGGCGGCTGTACGTGAAAATGGCATTTTTTTGCACTTGCGGTTCGAATAACTGGGAAACTGTTGAAGATGGATGGGTACATGCCGCGAGACAATTTGTAAGCATCGAATTCTCTTTCCATCCGTACAACATTTAGCGTGATTGTCCCAGGGGCGTCCCCAGGGGAAACACAAATGTGGTAAAAATAGCGATTTTGGGAGTTACGCATTGACTTAAGCATCGTATAACTCGGAAACTGTTGAAGATAGATAGGTACGTGCTGCGAGGGGTTTGGCAAGCATTAAATTGTCTTTCGATCCATGCAACATATTGTGTGATAGTCGCAGGGGCGTCTCCAGGGGAAACAAAAATGTGGGCTTCGGTATCTGAAAACGGCAATTTTTTAACTGTTGTAAATTACACAATTTTTGCTGCCATAATAGATTTATTCATGTCTAATTAACCGTCTGTAGCATATGTACGAGAACTTCTTGTCTACGTTTTCTGACAAAAAGTCCTGCCATACCTCAACAACTTTACAAACCAGCATCGCGCGGTTTGTCAGCGATAGCTGAGTTTCTTGTTTATTCGACTTCAGTGAATAGTGATGTCGCCGGCGAGACAGCACCAGCAGCAGCAGCAGGCACGCAATGACGAGACACGCCAGGCGGTAGTTTACACGCTGCCAAGGCAACACGTCTTCTACGAGAACTCGTCTTCTACGAGAACTACTGCTGCCGGCAGTCCATGTGTGCAGGAACGACTCTACTTATCACCGGGTTGCTCTCAATCGTTCTGCAGGCGGTCAGCATCGCCGCCGGGCTCATTCTGTCGACGGTCTGCCATGGCATCTGGTGTGGCGTCATGGTCAGTTAGTTGCACGTCACGTTTACTGTTCCTGTTCCATGTCATGTTGTGTCGTGTGTCACGTGCCGTCCTTTGAAGAAGGGTCCACTGTTGTTATACTGCGTGGCCGGTGTCGACAAACATGTATTGACCTTTTTCTCTTTTCTCTGTTTTCCCATATTTTCCTGCTCAGCCAGTCTTTCTCTTTCTCGCCTCCCTTTCTCTCCTCTTGATTTCCGACTTTTACCTTCTCCATAATCTTTATCTCCATTGTCATTATCATTATACTCCGTTTCTGCTCCTCCTATAGGCAGTTTTTGTTGTTGTCGATATCTTGCTGTTGCTAATCGTACCCAAATCATCGCATGATAATAATAATTATCCGATTTATAAAGCGGCCTTGGCTTCAGAGGCGCTGGCGGCAGGTCAGTCATGGGTGTTACTCAAAAGCCTTACGGTAGAAATCAAATCGACACCTACCACAACAGTTAACGCACGTCGTAGTGAAAAGAGAAGTTGATTGGATTATTGTGACATAACAAAAATTCGTCTCTGAAACAGCTACAAAACAAGTGGCAGCAAGCGCATCAAACCTCGATCGCCCCGCGCCCCATCGCACGACGCTGCCACGTGGCGAATGTAGGCCCTAATTGCATGATTCCAGATCCGTTGCCAGTCTATTCTGCTAACAAACAAACATGGTTACCAACACAGGCGACCGAAGACAACACCTTGTTGGCCGTTGCCGGGGCGAGGTAGTTCGCATTGTACAATTCATCGTGATCGATTTTATTGTAGGCCTAATGTTTGAATTGGAATGATCGTATATAGTATGAATAGCGTGTGCTGCATAGCAGCTATGCTTGTGTTCGTGTCTTTACGCTCTACTAATTTGCGTTGGTATACTGTATTTCGTGTAGTTCGTCATCACGGGAGTCGTTGGATTGGCAGCTGGAGCACAGAAGACGCAGTTTACCGTAGGAACAGACACACTGTCACTGTCGTATAAAAGCTGTCAGATACACTCGTTTTTCATTAATGTCACTGTGTTCCAAAAAAGTAAGCCACTTGATGTTTGATAATCAGACATCAAGTGATTTATTTTTTGGGATACACTGTGTATTTTAACGATTTTTAGGACAAAACTGCTCATTGCAACGGTTTGTCTTTGCCGATTACCGTTTGATAGCAGCTTGCAATAACAACAATTTTTCCACGTTCTGATAAATAAGCTGTTGAAGGACATGTATTCCCAGTCACTTCGGCAAACACTCACATCGCATACACCATGTAACTAGGTAACGAGACCTTACGGCCGCAATAACAGTCGTGAGCACATCATTTTTGCCGCGCGAATGCAGCCTAGCGAGGCGGCGGAGGCTCTTGTTAGCTGTCGTATGGTGTCTGTCTGGCTGGGTGGCTTGGACGTGTCACCGTGTCCGTCACGTTCGTGTATTGTGTCGAAACCGCTAAAGATAGGGCCTCGGTTGCTATGGAATCGAATAGGAAACCGTAACGAAGCTTTCGATTTGTACCATTTCCAACCACCTTGAGTAGCCCCTAAGCTACGTTTCAAGGTTTCAACGACAGACACAGTCGCGCGGCCTCTCTGCGACAACTGAGCTCTTTGTATAGGCCTATAGATGAAATCTCGCGACCTATACGCAGGTTTACAGGCTACATGCTATATTCGTAGAGTATAAAATACAATACCACATATCATGCATGATATCGAGCCGCTAACGTATGCACAGTAGCTGACGATTGAGCACACGTTATAGCACAAAATTAAATTGGAATTGGCAATAAACAGCAAAAAGCGAAATTAGGATCAGTGTGAAAAATTCGAGAAAAATTGAATTCGAGATCTGTGAAAGCCAATAGGCCTATGTTGCATGCGATTGTGCATGGACGACTGATAGCGATGACTAGCGTCTATGTTCTATATACGCTATATTATTATTATGAAATCGTACGCGTGCTACAACAAAAATTTTAAAAAATAAAGAAAATACGAGGGATGGGTGCAGTGGATAGAGCATCAGAATCGTAACTGAGAGGTTGCTGGTTCGACGCACACCCGGTCAACTGCAAGCAACCTTGAGCAAGTAGCTAACTTGTGATCAAGCCAACTCAGCTTCCTACCCTCAGCGGGATGGGAAATAAGTACTAGCTTATTACTGTAGGCTGCAAGGCTACAGGGTGAAGGTCTGGTGTGGCTGATTGGGGTGATGGTGTGTCTGCTAGTTGCACCGCGTGTCCAGTTGTCCGTTAGCACGGGCAATGGATGGCCGCATTGCGTTTCGGTACCTGGTACTATTGGCTCATGCCAGTCAGCTCCCACTTCCGAGATTGTAAAGCGCTGCTCGTGTAAATGGCGTTATAAGTGCTCAGACCTTTTATGCATAACATGCATAACTAAGAAGCAGCTTATCAGCTACTCAACTGCTAAAAACTTACTAATGTCACAAAAAGATTTTCTCCTTATAAACAAAATTTAATACTAGTAATTTAATACCGTACTCGTACGAACTGCTGTCGTTTAACGTTAACTGCCACGCCACCCCATGGGTGGCAATTCCTTTGTCATCCTCATAGGGGAGATATTTGTTGTAGGCAAACTTTGCCGTATTTAGCCAGAAATGCAAATGTTTGGGCAACTCCTAGGCAATTTATTACCTTTGAGCCTCTACTGACAGGTAGAGCCGGTAAGTAAGTAAGTAAGTAAGTAAGTAAGTAAGTAAGAATACTTATAAGGCGCAATAATCAAAAAAGTTACGATGCGTAACTGCGCTTCATGTCACGTACTGTGATCATGCACCCATGTCACCATGCAACGTAGCTAGAACCGGTTGACAGATTTTAACCAAACTTGCAAGAGGTGACCCCACTATATGCACGCGATTGTTAACCCCAATGACAATAATGTTAATAAGAAAGTTTTGTGACAGGAAGTTTTCATGGTATTATTAACAGGTAAACCTTCTCCAGCCTTCTAGCCCACATGTTCATCCTATCGAGCCTTTTTTGCGATGCAATCAGCTTTTATCCTTAATTGGTCGCTGTATTTTATCCACCAGTCAGTCAAGTCTCAGATGCTCTTTCTCACATGGCTCTCCTATTATTCTCGCTTCAAAGCTCACTTTGTCTAAATCTTTCCTCTGTGAATTTCTCTATGTTTCATATAATTTTTGTCCGCCCGGTATTCGGAAAAATAATTTTACTTACTTGCATTTCAGGTATAATAAAACACTTCTAATTCAGACGGAATGTGCACCCACATTTATTGCATGAACGAGATGATACTGGTGCATTCAATAAAACAGTGTCAATTTCACGCACATTGTATAGGCCTACAAGTTCACAATAATTCAGAAAATAGTCTACAAGCAGAACCATGCATTAGGCCTACAGACACATAGTCTATTTCACAAACTGTACAAATTCAGACTTATGAAATTTTGAAAAGCAGTCTAAGCAGAACCGGGCGTTGCAAGTTGCAGCCAACTCATTTTGTTGTTACCCGCTTGACTTTCTTCTTAGCCACATCCATGCCAGCATAGTCTTGAACTGAAACGTAGGGGGCAGCACAATATCTTTGCTTACGGCGGTCTGTCGGTTTGCATACTTCTCCCTCATCTGTCTCATGCAGCTTGTGGACTGCTGAGCTCTCAGACAACGACAGAGTTCCCCATGTAACTTATGACTGCATCAGCTGCTGACACAGCTAGTTTCTGTCTGAAATTCTAACAGAAGTTGCCGTTAGGCCACATTCAACACATACGATGTTGCAAAGAATTGCTGCATTTACAACATGTTAAAGGTTTCTTGGTGGACTTTCTAGGAACTTCTACCATGGAATAAGGAGTTTTGTTGGCAACATCAACACTTCTCTTCTGTCTTGCCATTCTTGAACTACAATCCCATTTTTATTTCGTAGGAGGAATTACGGTGTAATAGTTTGTTTATAGTTTGCCAGAGACGTAGGGGATTATCAGAAGATGAAGAGACTAGGTTGGAGTAATACTGTTTTTTGGACGATAGAATAAGGTTGTGGTAGCGGTTGCGAAGAGATTTGAACGAAGACCAATCGAGAGCAGAGTGGGTACGTTTCCAGATGTTTTCAGCTCGACGAACAGTAGATTAAAGGCATGGAGAGTAGAAGTGAACCAAGGGTCAGATTTAGACTTGCGACTGGAGAATTTGGTAATTACTGGTGCATGTTTGTCAAGTAGAAAAGACAGAAGTGGTATGGTATTATATTCAGAATATGACAACTGTGGAAGACTTGGTTACAAAGATGTAACTCTAAAATCTTTTTATCGAAATAAACGATGATGATGATTATAAGCAATCAGGGTCTCGAGAGCCAAGTGAATTTGGAGGATTGGTTATAAGCCTAAAGCACTGTAGATCAGAGGAAAGGAGTTTATATCTATGGAGTGAAAACGGCGGAATGAGTGGAACCAATGATATTGACTATTAGAGGGCTATCATTGAGTGGAACATTGGAGGAGGGAGTGGTGTGCGGTCAACAGACAACAGACGGTAGCATCTGCATCACGTACAAAATTACTCAGCTTGATCACGGTCGAAAATTGTGAGACTGCGATCCACTGACTTCAGTCTCACACCATTCACGTTCGTTATGAATATCTTCAGTGAGATTTTCCACCTCATCGACACTTTCAGTGTCCGATTCAACATCGTCACTTTCTTCTGACTCTTCACTATTAGGCACATAGGCCTACAATGAATCGTCGTCATCACTAGACTGGCGGCAGACCAAATCTGACCAAAGCTTTCTATTTTTTAACTTCCACAGTTGCTGGTGGTTTTTTCCTAGTTTTGGTGAACTCACCTTTCATACAGTTAGTCGTCGTTTTTTCTTACTGTTCTCTTAGCATTTTTCTGGCGTTGTTAGGCCTACTTTGGCTGACTGCTGTGATACCTGCCGTGAAGATGTAACTCTTTTACAAGAAGTCTAAAATCGTTTTAGGTACAACACGCGTGCTTCATTGTTTTACAGTTTGATATGCAGATACCTTTGATGCAGTAGCTAAAGACAAGCTACAATGTACTTGCTTGCAGACTACTTCTTCTTGTTATTCTCTTCATGCAGTTGGTTTCTTTCTCGCATTTGGTTGACGACCCGTGCGGTTGACAACGTTAAATAGGCACACTTTTACCAATGGTGTGGACATAATTTCACACTTGTGCGCAACTATAACACAATGTCCAACTCCCCATGGTGTTGACGACCTATGCGGCCTTAAATAAGCACACGTTTACCGATGAGGTGGACATAATTTGTCACATTCATGCAGTTGACTACCATAACGGAATGCCATGGCGCTGACGACCCATGCCGTTGACAGCGTTAAATAGGCACATTTTTATATCAACGAGGTGGACAAAATTTGTCACACTCATACGGTTGACAACCATAACGGAATGACCAATTCCCCATGCGGTTGACAGCGTTAAATAGTAGACAATATACCCATGCGGTGGACAGAAAAGTGTCGACCCCATGGGCTGTGGCACCTGAGCTAGGGTGTGTCATCCCCATGGGCTGTGGCAGTTAACGTGTTAAAACAGCTATAGGCCTACCTAGGTAATAATATGAGGTGAATAGACGAGCAGGCGCGTTGAGCGTGAGATACAGCGAATAGTGTTGTCGCTGCAGGTTGTGCTGTTCATGACGCTGAGTATTGTCTCAGGCGTGATGTCCGTGCCGCTGTTTACGCTGTCACTCGTCAGTGCTATGGTCAATGGTATGGCCGCCAACCACTTCAGACTCCCGGTACGCACGCGTCTGTCTGTCATTCACCCTCTGTCTGTGTCTGTGTGTCGATGCTGACTGCCCACTTGATTACAAGTGGCTGTCGCTGCTCCGGGGCGCCAAGTTCCAGCTCCATTTATCTTCTTTGACACTATTCTCTGGAAAGCCGTGATCACAAGTACGACACGCGACACAGCTCTGGTGTCAGTACTCTTGATCGTAAACTGCATGTTGCACATGATGATGTTTTAGACAGACATTACAAGAACCAAAATGGTGCAGTGCGTCACAACTCTTTGCCGTTCATAATGTATCATCATTTGATGCTCTAACATTCTTAAACTGGTGTATTCTCTGTGGCCAAGTTCGGGTGTGTCTGACAATGCTCTTGTTCGCACTGTTTTATGTTTAGAGATGATGTAACATTCTTTTTTAATTTTTGTCTCAATTACTATTGTATTTTTTGTTTTTATTTTACTCTATTTATTTTTTTGTATCGTGGGCCTTGAGGCTGCTGCTGAATATGAACGAATGAACGATATTCGTTTATATATGAGTGTCCTACGAATTCTCTACGAGAACGAGTTTAAGACACGGAGTTCAATTACCATTAGCGGCGCCAGGATTTTTGATGTGGGGGCAGTGTGAGGAAAAACCGAGGTTTTGGGGTGGCAAAGGATAGTCGATGCTGCTGAACGTTTAGAAACGAGGAAACTAAAATACCGATGACAGAAGAAAGGATTCTGTAATATACACTGCAGTGTCTCAAAAACTGCACAGTTTTTGTTTTTACAATAGGGGTCTAATTTAGTCATATTTCAACCGATTTTCCCCAGGGGGGGTTGTTATAAGCGACACATTTCGTTGCCTGAATGCAGTTCTCTTCCTCATCATTTTCATAGTACAGCTATGCTAACGTCTTTTTGAAATTTGAAATTTGATAGATCATAACTTTGACTGTCACTTTTTTGGTATTACTTGAAGTTTCATTTGGACACTTTTCCGACACGCGCGTTTCATTATTCCAATCAGATTGTGTGATCAATCTAAGCATCTAATAAGCATTCTTTAGATTATCGATATATTATTAATAAAGTCTAAAAGCCCAATAGGGCCTACATTGACGGCAGGTAACGTTCGGCTACGTAATCTACTGATTAGTTCGTGTTATGACTAATAATGTAGAATGTTTTACAGAGCCAGAACACGGTCACTACTGCATTTCTAAATATGACGATAGTGAACCTGCTATTCGTGTGAGTCGTGTACACCAGCAACTACAACAGCGTTTAACATCTAACATATAAGCTACTACTTTTCGGCCGCAATATGAGCCAATTAAACATTTCGATCGATGCCAAAAATGTGAACTTGATGTATGATGAATTTTTTTGTAATGTTACTTATATTACTGATGAAGGATTGCGTTTCACGAGCATGATCCGTTTGTTGTATATGATGGTTAGTTGGAGGCGCTGTCACTGTGTCTAATGATGATGTCGTTGATAGCGGCTATAGCAGCTGTCTGGGGATCAATAATCGGCTGCTTGGCGATGTGCTGTTCACGCCCTACGGTATAACTCTGCTGATTATCGTGTCTCTTCTTATACCAATTGAACTTTGCCATTTTCACCAAACTAATAAACAAATCGCGATAATTGAAAACACACCATTTCAGCTACAGTGTGTATCCTGCCGAGAAGTATAATAGAATCACAAATGCATAGGCCTACACATAGCTCCGCTACATTATGCTTTACGTTGTTATGGTTTTACTAATTAAAATCATTGCTAATTTCATTCTTAATTTTGTTATGGAGCTTTAATTTTAGTTGAATATTAAAACTTTATTTTGTGAGTAATTACTGATTTGTAAATTCAGTTCAATTTTTAACATTGACTGCTTTCTAAACTAATTCTTGATTGTTAATTTTGCGCATAGGCTACATTTACGCATCTTTAATGAAAGTACTTAAACGTTATTACCATCTCACTATTATCAACAATCGTCATCGTCATCGTCGTCGTCGTCACCACCACCACCACCACCACCACCACCACCATCATCATCATCATCATCATTATCATCATTTTATTACTGCAATGTGTGAGTTGCAACGACGTGAAACATTGTTGCAGATGATGCTAGACCCAAATCTGTCGACACTGATCATCACCCAGCAACAGCAGCAGCCGTACAACTACATTAGTCTGGCACAGATTGACCGACAGGTGACGTCAGACAATCCAGGTATATAATTATAACAGTTGAATTTGTTAAGCGTTTCATCGGTCTTTTCTTTCAATTATACTGTTTATAATAATTTCTGGGAAAAATTCACACACATCGTGAAAAAATAGACCTAAATCGAAGCCGGGTATCAGAGTATGCGATTTTGAACAGATCACTAATAGAAAGCTAGTAAGTAAATAGGGGTCATCCCTTGCCCATGTCTACCACGTTTGGTCGACGTCCGTTAACGCTTTGTGAGTTATCCTGCTCACAACGAGAACGAACGACGGACAGACAGAACGATCACATAACTCCGCCAGCCTAGGCGGAGTAAGAAGAGCATCAGCGTTAATGATGTTCTAGACGATACGTTCCCGCCCTCATGGATGTGCGTGGCGGCCCCTGGCGAATATCATTATCACGTCGTCGTCGTCGTCATCGTCATCGTCATCATCGTCGTCGTACTCGTATATGTCGGAAAATTAAAGAAAAATAACCAGTTTGAATTGTCAAAACCCAGAAAGAGGTTGTAGCGTTATTGGCGTGTCCTGAATGACAGAGAGACAGGGGGCATCGCATGACAGCAATTCCCTCCTGCAGCTACAGCCTACACGGGATCTCTTTCTAGAATTCTATGGATGCCAGATGGACTGTGGGTCAGAACTGGCACCCAAGGTATTATTTAAGCTATTTGATGGGGTTAAGCAGAGTTAAAGGGGTTCATCGCGACCCGCAGACATCTCAGTCACTGCAAGTGACCTTGTATGATCTTCACGATCACCGTAATAAGTGGTAACGTTTAATCGGTTGAAGGTGCAGGTCGGCCGCCGGCGTACACGCAACACGACAACATCCCGCAACAACCAGCGCCACCACCCCAGGCTGCTGCCGACGTCAATGTGACGTTAGACAAGTCAGACGTAACTGCAGCCAATCGCCAGCAGTCGACTGCGGAGTCGTGCCAACGGGACAACGGCGTCGCATCAGAATCTACGTGATCGTCTGCAAGTAGCGTGACGCGAACAGTGTAGGCGTAAACTGAGCTTGGACAGTACGCCGGACTTGGACTGTAATTAACAACAATTAATATGCGTTACTTGTCCGAAATTTCACATTTTGTCGAAGGCCTCTCATCGACTTTGTTTTATTATAACAAGTAGTTCTGCTGTCGCAAAGAGGCCGCGCGATGCTTCTTGTCATCGAATATTTTGCTTAAGTCACTAAAGATCACTCAAGGTCATTCGAAATGACACCGTTGAGTAGGGCGTATGTAAGTCCCTATTAGTATTCCACTCAAACTTTGTTAGTATATCGTACCGTTTCCGATATATTCAGCGTCAAAGAATAGCGTGACCTTGAAACCGGGGGTAGGGGTCGTTCAAGGTCATTCAAAATGGCGCCGTTCGATAGACCATATACGACTTTCTATCGGTCTGCCAGTACAAATGTATCTCTATCTTGTACCGTTTTTCAGCT
>Ga0209149_1001517_pt1 | contig 11892 bp, 5 predicted proteins | sample WorMetTyACAVOLI2_FD_187423 | JGI IMG/M metagenome (GOLD analysis project Ga0209149, IMG submission 187423) | Marine gutless worms symbiont microbial communities from Max Planck institute for Marine Microbiology, Germany - Olavius algarvensis... ... | reverse complement strand
TTAGTGTTCCATAGTAACTATAGGCCTAGGATGCACCATTTGGCCACAGTGCACGCGCGTGACAACCAACCAACGACCAACGACGTCACGACACAGCCTATCTCAATAAGCGCTTCTTTTACTAACGTAAAGTGAGGCGCTTAATAATAAATACGACGAAATTGTCAGAGACTGTCATTATCTCGTCCGTTCTATTTGGTATATGCATTGTTTATTCTTATACAACGCATATACCAAACAGAACGAAGGTGATATGACAGTCTCTGACAATTTCGTCGTATGTCACAGTGTAGATCTCTATTTAACGCAATACTCGTTTCGTATGATGTGCAGTGCATGTGTGCAGCTGTGGTGAATGCGAATATTCGCAACACGCACTTGGGTTCGGCGCGGTGAATAGATGGAGCACTTCACGTGAATGTTCCTTGGCGGCCTGGCCATTGACTGGCGACACTATATTGTAGAACGACGCAGCCGGCAACATGGCACTTCACGTAACTTAGTCGATCGGTCGGTCCCTCGATGAACATCGACTGTCTGACAGTGTTTGTCCATCTTCCAGTGCACGTCCACGGTCTCTCCATCACACATATACATTGCCTGTTTTCTTCGTTCATCTATAGGCTCGTCAATGTCCAGACATCTGTCGACACGCAACATTTCATCGAAATCCATGCACGCATTTTTGAGTAATCTTGCACACAGACAGACAGACAGACAGACAGACACACAGTGTTTATAGATAGTGCGCGTGCGATCTAGCGCCTGCAGTTACTTACGCCCTTAAAGGTAGATCGCCGATCTACCGCTTGCACTGTCATTTACTTACTTATTAGTTGCGAAAAGTACTTCCGCACTCGCAAACTGAAATCGTCAACTCGAGCTGCGAGAACCTCTCACGAATATTAATGAGTCCGGAACTAGTCCGCGGTCGGTATAGGCTTGTTATTGATCGATCGAGGCAGCGGCAGCGTTTGCTGCTGTTGAGTCTGAAATCAACAACTAAGTGTTTTTCGGCGACAAAATTCTACACTTAGAGAGCAATTTTCGAACATTGGGCTCCGTTGCAGTGTTGCGGTCCCTCATTAGAATACTGCATGCGAGTTTGGCGCAAATTGATACGGAAATGGCCGAGAAATACGCCAAATCGGCTGAGATATACGCCAAACTATAACAAGGTTGTAAAGTTACATAGCATATACGATATCGGAGGAAGGAATCCGGTTCCTGGATCCGGACTATGATCCGGATCGGGCTCAAAAGTTAATCAGTTCGTCCATGTCCCGACATCTGTCGACACGCAACATTTCATCCAAATTTATGCACGTGTTTTTGAGTAATCTTGCACACTGACAGACAGACAGACAGACAGACAGACAGACAGACGAGCTCGGGCGTGCGGGCGAAAACATATACCTCCTCCTTTGTCGGAGATAAACTAGCTACAACTACAGCAGAGACAAGCAGACAAGCATAAGTGGTTCCTTGGCTATCACAATGGTAGTATAATTCATGGACCTCCTCACTTTTTCACTCCAGTCCAGGCTACCTTTGCTACAAATCCTTCCCAAATACGCCCTGGACTGTCTTCACTGAATATTAGAGTGGAGTGGACATTGGACCGGACGTATCATGCTCATCGGTTATATTCTTACTTGCTGTTAGTCTAGACTGAGCCTGCAGGCATAATGATAAAGTTTATTCGTCGTAATGACAGTAGACTTTACAAAAGTCTTGACACACATAAGCAGATACAAAATGAAAAAAATGTAAACAAGAAAATATAAATGTACGTGAGAATGCTATCGACCTGTCCGTCCGTCCGTCCGTCCGTTATCAATCTTGTAAACGTGATATTTTGGAAACGAACGAACCGATTTTGCTGCAAATTGACAAGTTGTCCACGGATAAAATTATCACCTTTTGGGTCAGGGGAGGTCAAGGTCATACGACATCGAAGTTAGATCCGAAGACCTGGCGGAGCCGTGCATGGACGCATCATTCTTGAGTCTCGACCCTTCCTATAAGCAGGTTATAGTTAGTTCGTTAACATTCCCGCGCAGTAGACTAAGCTGGCTAAAGACCGCACGTTAATATATTGTATCGTACGGTTTCGTATCGTACCGCATCACTTAGATATTTTTATCTTTTATTGATCCGTTCGCACTTTGCACGATTTAATAATAAACATGTAGCCGAACGTTACGCCCCGTCAACGTACTACTGGGCTTTTAGACTTTAGTAGGCTAATAACACAAAGAACGCTAGTATTAGCTGGTCTTATTGACCGTACAATCTGATTGGAATAATAGAACGCACATGTCGGAAAAGTGTCCAAATCGAACTTAAATGGTAAAATAAAAGAAACGACGTACATGTATGCTGGGACGAGGCAAACTGCCTTAATGAAATAAAATAAACGTTGTAAATATCTTAGCGATCTTTTTATTCGTCTTCCATTGTAATTTGTAACATGTGGCCATATTTTTTTTATTGTTTTTGAAATAAAGCTAGACAGTGGTCGAAAAATGCCAATTTTTCATACCCCTTCTACCATTTAACTTGCAAGTAGAACCCCTTGATTTTTTCAACATTTTTAATACAAACTGTCCGATTGGACCCTAAGCTATTAGACGGTACCAAAATATTGCCGAAAACTTCAAACTCAACCATGCGGGCAGGCGAAGGGGAAACTCATATGCGATCTATCGAACGGTAGGCCTACGTGCCATTGTTTCTAATGACCTTGAGTGACCCTAACCTAGATTTCAAGGTCACGCCAATATTTTACGTTGAATATGGCATTAATGGTACGACATAGACATATATTTCAGCCTACAATGGATAGACTAACTTGCACACACCCTACTCATCGGTGCAATTTCGAATGACTTTGTACGACCTTTAATGTCGGTGGACTTGTCTACTCTCAGTAAATCAATCAATGTACGTTACTACTGCGGAGCTGCGCGGTAGCTATCCATCGACGGCACCAAAAACAACAGTAGGCCTAGCATAAATTATTTTATTTCTGTACTGCATATTATAGCTTTTCACTTCAGCGGTTACTTTTGTATATCGTAGGCCCTAAGCTGTTACTTGAGTAGCATTTTAGGCCTTGTAATAAAATTTTTCCGACCACGTGGTTTGATAAACGATCTACATCGACTGAAGGACAGATAAAATTTTTTTTCGTTTTTATTTCGGGGGGTGAACCCGATGCAGCGAAAGAGTCACGGTTCGCCGATTAGATAGGCGATTGGCGAACGTTGCAGAGAAATTGAGTAGTGGTAAAGTTTTACAACGATGGCGTGGTTCAGGCGGTAACGTTCGCCTATCTCATCTACTGATAAGTTTCTTGTGTACATTTATGTCGGTAGTAATTCTCGTGCACAAGTGTATGTGACAGAAGCACGCAGTGATTATGACAGGGTAACAGCACTAGTTCGCTCGACGCTCGTAGCCACACACAATTTAACCGGATAGCAACCTATGGCATATTCAATGTGACTCGCCAGATGGCGCCACTACTCAAGCGTCACATAATTTCACCGTGCTGCAAGTTTGCAACTATCCACCAAAACAAATATGTTAACTGTTCGCTTATGCGTCATTACGGACGACCTCGAGTGAAGGTCGTTTCAGCTATCTCGAACCTTGTTAAATCCAATATCAGAATATCTTGTATCATGTACTTACTACAGAAAGTCGTATAACGGCAATCAATTGACTGACTTTCAAGCATCCAGTAACCTTTACAAATCATTCCAACGTTTTAGGCTCAGTAGGCTAACCATCAAGGTCACGATATTCTTCAACGTCAAATAACTAGAAACTGGTGCAAGATAGAGCAGACTGATAGGAAGTCGTATGATCTTTCAAATTCTGCCATTTTCACTGACCTTGAATAACCCCTAACGTAGATTTCAAAGGACCGCAGTCATGCCAACCTGTTTTTTTAAAATTTGACAGATGATTATAACGCTGATTTCTGGTAATATGGTGCCCACTCTGAACAACAATATTCCAGATGCAGGCGTACCAATGATTTATACAGAGATACAAGAATGCATGGATCTTTATGAACGACAGTACGTTTAATCATCCCCAGATGCAGGCGTATGATCTTTCTTACATGCTTCCAATGTGTGAAACTCGAACTTCAAGTCATTACTTATCCAGATTCCCAAATCTTTTTTTGTATCTGTAGACTCTAAGACATTGTTCCCAAGTTGATATGAACATTTCTTATTAACGGAACCAATGTGCATTACTGTACACTTATCAACATTGAATTTCATCTGCCATGCAAGTGCCCAACTTTCCAGCTTCTCACATCTTCCTGGATATTTATGCCGTCCAGCCCTGAAAACTCCGCATCTTTCCCATCATCTTAGTTATATTATCTGCATTCTGAGCTAACGTAATAACATGTTTTGGCTATGTTACGTCACCTTGCAGTCTTCTGACTTTCAATCACCCTAATAATCTGTTCTTCTTTACATTACCGTACATTACCTTTACATTACATTACATTTACATTACGCATGTCCTGCCGGCATTGCATTGGCTCCGCGGTGGTGATGCATATTGATTTCTAGTTTATTTATTTATACTTTTTTCTGAGGCAGACCCGTGGATGGATGATAGCTCAAAAGACGTGAAATCACGAAAGGATGTGCCTTTTTGGGGTTAGAAAACTTAAATTTAATTTTAAACCCATATTTATCCCCCAAACTGTCAAATTTTTGCCCTAAACGGGACTTGTTTTTTTTGCTACCAAAAACGCTTAACAGTGGGGGCGCTCAAGAGTAAACTACCCTTAATCATCATCGTAGCCCCATAAAAGTTGGATAGTGAATAGGCAAATCAGGGTCGGCGATTCCAAATATGCCACTTTCCACATTTGCCCCAAATACCCAAATTTTACATTACAAATAATGTATTTTTTTCTCGTTCACACGCCCAGGTCGAACCGTCGCACTGATTCTTAGGCCTACGCTGAATGCATCAAACGACGTGTTTACGCCCCAAAACTGTCTTTTAGGGGGTCTGGACGATGAGTGACGTCATACGGGGAAAATATGGCCCAAAAATTCTCCAAAAGGGCGCGTAAATTGGCAATTTCAAGCCAAAACGCCAAAATCTATACATCGAAATATCTCCGGAACAAATGATCCGACGAACGATCGCTTTGAGAATCGAGTTCAGACAACGAAAGGCACTTCGTGGGTGGTCTGCCATTACCCCAAAGCAAAATAAAACATGGCTGATGGCCGCCATATTGAAAATCGATATGACGTCATATTACCGCGCTGGGTGGTCCCATTTGGACGAAATTCGGCAGCCTGATGCAGAATAACACGCCGATTACGGCGAAATGGTCGAGATCGAAACCGGAATTACAATTCCAATATGGCGGACGTTTGTTTTTCCAAACCAGAAGTAGTAATATCTCAGCCGTGAATGGAGATATGTCGACGAAGTTTTGTTTGTTAATAGATTTTGACCTTCTGAAGGCACTGACATCAACAAATACGAAACGAGAAATAGTATTGAGCGGCGGCGGCTGCCATGTTGCAAAATCGTTATGACTTTATATTACCGTCGTGAGTGCCCGATTTGGACGAAATTGGGCAGCCTGGTGCAGAATAACACATCAATTATGGCGAAGTGGTCGAGATAGAAACCGGAAATGGTATTCCAATATGGCGGACGTTTGTTTTTGCAAACCGGAAGTAATTATATCTCAGCCGTGAATTGATATATGTCGACAAAATTTTGTTTGCTGATAGACTTTGACCTTCTGAAAACAGTGACATCAACAGATGCGAAACCGGAAATAGAATTGAGCAGCGGCGGCCGCCATCTTGAAAAATCGATATGACGTCATATTACCGCCATGGTTGGTCCAATTTGGACGAAATTCAGCAGCCTGACGCAGAATAACATGGCGATTACGGTGAAGTGGTCGAAAATGAAACCGGAAGTAGAATTCCAATATGGCAGACGTTTATTTTTCCAAACCGGAAGTAGTTATATCTCAGCCGTGAATTGAGGTATGTGGACGAAATTTGGCTTGCTGATAGATTTTGGCCTTCTGAAGGCAGCAACATCAACAACAAACACGAAACCGGAAGTAGTATTGAGCGGCCGCGGCTGGCATCTTGAAAAAGTCGATATGACGTTATTTTTCCACAATGTGTGGTCCGATATAGATGATGTTTGGCAGGTTGATGCAAAATGACATGCCGATTATGGTAGGCCTAATCCAAATCAAAACCGGGAGTAGAATTCCAATATGGCGGACGTTTTTTTTCCAAAACGGAAGAATTTATATCTTAGACCTGAATTGAGCTATGTCGACGACATTTTGTTTGATGATAGAATTTGACTTTCTGAAGTAGTGACATCAGCAATTGGAAAACCCGAAGTAGTATTGAGCCGCAGCGGCCGCCATCTATAAATAATAATAATAATAATAATAATAACGGATTTGTATAGCGCCTTTAGGTCCGAAGATACCGAGGCGCTTGAAACATAAAAATCGATATGACGTCATATATCCGCCGCAGTTGGAGCGATTTGGATGAAATTTGGTACTCTGATGCAGAATTATACATGCCGATTACTTGCGATATGGTCGAAATCACAACCCAGAGAGAAATTCCAGTATGGTGGACGTTTGTATTCCAAAACCGGAAGTAGCTATATCTTGGCCGTTAATTGAGATATATTGACGAAATTTGGCTTTTTGAAAAGTGTAACGTCATTAGATACGAAACCGAAAGTAGTACTGCGCTGCCGCGGCTGCTATCTTGAAAATCGATAAGACGTCATATCTTCGCTGCTGGTAGTCCGGTGTGTATAAAATTTGGTCTGCCGGTAGATTTTGAAACACGTACCCTGTACCATGTAACAGCTACAGCAATGTAATACAAGTAACTCTGCTGTTATTATTATTATTATTATTATTATTATTATTAAGGACATTTGTAGAATACAAGTTGCTCTGCTGTTGCAAAGAGGCCGTGCGATGCTTCGTGTCTGTCAGTAGTTAGCTTCAATAGTACAAAACGTCGAGTACAGTATTTTATTGTTAGTTGCGTAGGCTACAGATTTGTCACTACGTGCAGTTCAGTTAAATTCGCTGTTCTGTTGTCTTTGGCGTAACGTTGAGGCTTCTTGTCATAAACATTTCGTCGTCTTCTGCCGCAATCAACACCGCGCTTACTACCAGCGATGTGTCATAACTTGCGAGACGGTGGCCGTTGTCCACCGGCGATCGTATTTACAACACCTAGCCTGTTGCAGCGTTAACACAGGCAGTCAAGCCAGATATAGGCTCAGAATCGCGATTTCTGCCTACCCCACCTGCATTCGACGCTCCCGATAAGGGGGTTCCCGTCAAAATATTGCTATGCCGTTTGGCATGAAAAAAAACTAGAATGGCGTGGCTACCCGAAGGTGAACAAAATTTGATGATATTTTATTCGTTTTGACACAACTCACGAACGTGACAGACAGACAGACAGACACACAGACAGACAGACACCGCATGACGGCATAGGCTGCGCTTATGCATAGCATCGTGCGGCAAAAACTGCAAATATGAGTGTTAAAAAAACTGCAGTTTAGACACGAGTTAACGAGTAAACTGCAAAAATTACAAAACTCAGCAGCATATTGACATTTAGGCGATGTGCTGTTGAGTAATATCACCTTTTTGTAATTTTTGCAGTTTTAGATGTGTCATTCGCCGTTAACTCGTGTCTAAACAGCAGTTTTTTTTTACATTTTTCTCAATTAAGTGCTCGTCATTGCGTATAAAGTATGAATCAGATGACTTTCCTGGTATGTTTTGTGACTAGAGGATAGAGTATTGAATGAACAAAACATTAATCGGAGAATATGACTCAGACAACCACAAATCATCCACACAAAGATCAGCAAAGTTAAAGAACTGGCAGTGATTTATTGATCAGCGTCAACGCAGAATGACTTTATTTTCTGTTGAAAAATTTCTTATTCTTCAGTAAGCGTTTGGTTTTTCACTCAGAGACAACCGTTTAGTCAGATGTTTATATTAACGGTAAATCGCATTGCTGTAACACCACTTTTGCCGACATCCTCATTACATTGCTGCTAACAAAGAACATTTAATAAAAATACCAATTATTTTAGATGATTAAATTTGGCATTTTCCCTGATATATTATGTTTAACTGTCATTCAAATGGGTTAATTTTTTTATGGCCCGTCAGCACACTACCGCGCGATATTGACATAGCAATTCTATGTCTGTCTGTCCGTCCGTCTGTCCGCTACGTTCCGGTATTGTATGGAAACGGCTCAACAAATCGTCATAACCACACGATAGCCCAATCATTCTAGTTTTATGAGTATCAAACACTTTCGCGAAATTCCGACGGGTCATCCTTTTCGGGGGCGCTAAATACAGGTGGAGTATAAAAATGTCGCGATTTTCGACCAGTAACTCGCTATATCTCGCAATGATACAAGATAGCGCCATAGTTATTATTGAAGGCGAACACAAAACCGCACCAGAGCTTTCGAATGGTACAAGCTTCAATGACCTTGAGTGACCTTTAACCCAGATTTCAAAGTCATCATATTATTCAACGCCAAATAACTCGAAAAAGGTACTTGATAGCGATTGACTTACAATGGCCGACGAATAGAAAGTCGTATGTGGTCTATCGATAGGTGCCATTTTCAATGACCTTGAACAATCCCTAACCCAGTTTTCAAGGTCACGCCATTCTTTGACACTGGATATCTCACGAACGGCTAAAGATACGGCCATAGTTACTATAAAATGCGAATAAGAAACCGTACCCAAGCTTACGAATGGTACCGGCATCAATAACTTTAAGCGACTTTTAACCTACATTTCAAAGTCACGATAACATTCAACGTCAATTAACTCGACTAATAGTAAGTTGTGTATGATCTGTTTAATGGTTCCATTTCCAATGACCTCGAGTGACCCTCAACCTAGATTTCAAGGTCACAGGGTTACTATTGATGTCCGCAACGTATTGCGTGCGCAGCTGACGCGCGATCTGTTTGCGATAGCTAAGTTATTGTTTCTAGAAGTTATGCAAAAAGTGTGGTTTTCGGTACACGCTGTATCGTTATGCATTCTCGTTCGTTTCTGTGATTGAGTTGATTTTTGAAAAGTGATGTTTTGCATGTTTTTTGGTGAAATTTTAAGTATCTATTATAGCCTTTGACGTAGCATAGCCTGATATACGTTTCTGTTTCAATTTTTGCCGATTATTTAAAAAATCATACGACATTATCATCATCGTCATCGTCATCGTAATCATCATCATCATCATCATCATCCTCATCATGAGTTTATTACAATTATGACTCACGAGGTTGGCCACATTAAACGGGGCAAGCTTATATTATTGCTTGTAACAAGCGAACGCATTTATAAAATTAAACGATTTCTGGTAGTTGTAAACTACATAGAGCAACAACTGACATCATGCCACTTTTATCTTAATGAAAGCGTAAAACGCTAGATGGCACCACGTCTGTCATCACTTATGATACAGACTGATAGGCCTATGTGCAAAGAAAGTCATGTTGTACTCCGGTGTCCAGAAAATACAACACGCGTTATTTTAGCAAAAATAGGTAGCAATTCCCCCAAAAAGATTACAGTACATTATGGATGCTAACAAATAAATACTAGCAAAAGCAGACGATGTTTGTACCATAAAAGTTGTTTGTTAATAAACTCGTTTTAATGTAAAAGTTATTAAAATTTAAAACAGCTGAAATGCTACTACAGAGAAAATCATTAGCTTTTGTAGCGCCCTCTGGCGAAAAGTATTTAATTTTTATGCTTCACAAAGTACATAAATGAACTGTTATTTCATCTGCCAAAAATTATCAAAATTCTCTAAAACGTGGTTTATCACTACGAAAGAAACTGCATTGGCCCCGTTTAATTTGGCCCACCCTTGAAGGGTTGTGAGACGCATCGCACATCGCTATGCGCTTTACTATTATTTATTAATGCACTACGATGTCTGTCTGTCTGCGTGGTGGTCAGTGACGACCGACTAATGCAGTTACCATGCAGCGCATTTGCGTTAGAACTACTGAATTTGGCACCAAATTCAATAACCGTGCATACATGTGTGCCTTACTGGCAAGGCTGCAGTTATTTCACAGCAACAGTGACAACAACATAATGCCTTTGTTACTGCATTTTATGAGGTGTTTCGTAACAGTGAACTGAAGATGAAACTTGCTGTACCAACCAGAATCTGTATTTATACAAGAGCTCAGATAAACCGCGCGCTGCTGTCATACGACTTAGATATTTTACGCATAAAAGGCTACCAGCAAGTGGCTAAATATCCCGTTAGAAACATAAACATTGCCTCTATTACACTTTATAAGCCTATTCAACTTTTTCTTTGTTTTCAATTTGACCTCAAATGACATTGAACCACCACCGTGTTTGTGAGTTCAAGGTCACATGCGATTAAATTTCGATTAGTCGATAGTTTCATTAATGTAATAATATTTTAAACACTTAGATTAGAAACGTTGAAGGTAACTGACTGCAATGACATTAATCATTTACGACTTCATATTAATGGTTCATAGTAGCCGTACAGTAGTACATACACAGTGCTTAAAAACCGGACCCCTAGCTGCTACATTTTCAAACAACTGCAACACTGTCAATACTTTATGTACACAGAATAACTACCGGTAAGCTAAATTCTTCTTATACATATTTTTTTTCGCGAAACGTGATAAAAATAGGAAATCAGTTAGAACTATAAGAATAGTAGTCATGGCGTGCGCTAACACGATGTTACTGAAGAGATGAGCGCTTGATTAAACATTTTTATTGTCTCAAAATTTAAGTTTTCTGTGTGTTATTGTGTATGTTGTAGTTACAACACTGTCTGGAGTGGGTTATGCGAGTGTAATCGAGCATAAGCCACTCCCGATAGTGTTGTAACTAACTAACGTATTTCATGACAGCTGTAGTTTGGTCGAAGCGCCCGACATTTCGTTCACTGCTGGCTTGCTGTTTATGTCGCGTAAGGGTCACTTGCAGTCGATCAGTCAGGCGTCACAGCGCGATCTGTCCACCTGTATTAGTGGCATTAGTCGGTGAGACAGGACAGTCGGCAAGTGTAAGAACGCGAAAAGGCAGTGCTCTACGGCGAAACGCTGACAATAGTAGCCTATGTAGTGGAGGCAACTGCTACAATCGTCTGCGTTAAATGACGTTGTGAGTAGTCAAGATAGGCGAGTATTCGCGTTAGTGTTATGCTGAGGAGCGTTGCGGTACTGCACGTATTGGACTATCTCTATTGGATTACGTCGAACTATGGAGTATCAACTCTGTCTCATGGATGACGGCGGTAAATTTCGTCAGCCAATTTCGACACGGCATTCAGAAGCTACGACGGTTATGTTTACGTTTTTGTGCTGTTGTGTGTGTGCAGTGTCTGTTTTGTCTGCTTTTACTGATCGCTGTCGCCTCTGGCTCCTGCCGGTGTCCCGGTTGTGTGAGGTTGTCCCTTGCGTTGCGTGTGTGCGTTGAATTTTGTGCATTACGTACGTTGCGTTAATTTGTTTTACGCAAGACGATTGCGTACGTTGCGTGCGTTATTACAGAAACCGTCGTACGTTGTAGCCGTCGTTGAGTTTTGCGTTTATTTGATTCATTTATCATTATGATACTGTAAGTCGCGGCAACGCTCTTTTGTGCGTATTTTTATGGACGCCCGCTCAGCGTAAGCGGGCGTCCATGTTATATTTTGCCAATGTTTTTATTTATTTATTTTTTTTATGGCCGCCTTATTCTCCGGCCCTGGTTAACGGA
>Ga0209149_1001516_pt1 | contig 11897 bp, 9 predicted proteins | sample WorMetTyACAVOLI2_FD_187423 | JGI IMG/M metagenome (GOLD analysis project Ga0209149, IMG submission 187423) | Marine gutless worms symbiont microbial communities from Max Planck institute for Marine Microbiology, Germany - Olavius algarvensis... ... | reverse complement strand
AATTCAACGACCAATCCACCACACCGCAGCCCACTCCCATACTATGCCAACTGTCCCAACCCAGCTATGAATAGAGGTATGCGAATAGTCCCATAATCACTGTAAACAGCTGCCTGATGCGCACCTCCGATAGACGGTGATTGTGTTTATTATGTAGGCCGAGGCGTCTTGTCTTCTACGTTCATTGTCAAACTCGGAAGCAATGTTTCTTCGTCTAAACGTGACACTGATTGACTCAGGCGTATAAACTGACAAAACAGTTAACAGGCTTTGTCTAAGGTTTAGTTTACTAACGTTTATTATTTTTTTCATAATAAACGCGTTTATTAACGTTTATTATTATTTTTTGACGTTTAACACATCTATGGTTCTGGTCCGTCAAATTCTAGTCCGTCATTTTCCAGTCCCGCATTTTCCGGTCCTGCATTTTCAGTCGCCCAATAGGCCTATTACCCAGTTTCAATGAAATCGGCTGATCACTTTTGCAGTAATCCTGCTCACAGACAGAACGACATAGGAACGAATGACAGACAGACCGCACTGATCGCACAACCTCCGCTTTGGCAGAAGTGAAACTTTACCGGATACGCAAGGAACGCAGACTCAGACTGCCAGACAGCGATAGCGTGAGCGGTTGAAAGGGCACGTGGTAAGCGATTCGGTCGGATTGAAGCAGCAGATTAAGATTAACGTTTGGCGCGCATTAACAATGTCGCCTGATCGCTGCTGGCTCTCTCAACAGCAATACAGCGAATTGCATGTTGCCCGTCTGCGACGAACGTAGCCTGTCTGTATCCATTAGTAGCGCTATCCGTGGCACACATGGTGTCGGCACATTCTGGTGGTTTCCTTAAACACCCAAGTTTGGACGATTTGGTGCTTAGTATAGAAGAAAGAATGCCGATGACGCACAAGTAAAGTAAAGTAAACTGTGGATTTGTATAGCGCATCGTCGCGAAGAACCTCTAATGCGCTGCCGATCTCCGCTATAGCCAGTCCCTTCAGCCAGACATTCAGCACCACACTGCGAGACCACGGATACGGCCTGGTGTATCACGCGATATGCCTGTTTACTACCCCAGCTTTCGCTGGGTACTCATTCCAGCCTGCCACAGAAGGCGGGCATAGGCTGAGCAGGCCTGGGTGCCTGGTTCTGCGCGCCGGTGGTCTACCCGTCCACAGACGGTCACCCACCTAGGCACTAACCGGGCCTAGCGTAGAGTAACTACGTTGATCAAGTCCAATGTGCTACCGCTACACTGGGAAAACGCTTAAGAGAGTAACAGTACTGTCTTTGTGAGAAACATACACACTATCATAAGTAACAGCAATAATGATAATGTGGTGCAAGCGGCGGCGCCGAAAACGGCGAGAATGGAAAAGGCGAGACTGGAAAACCCGGGAACGACAAAGTATGGAAAGCTCAGCGTGACTTAACGACGAAGTTGATGACTAATGAGTTTCGATTAAACGACAGACAGCAGCTGGTCGCAACGCCAGCGCATGCAACGCGATGGAACGTAGCGGGACGTGCATGAGCGGTAGTCCTGCAAGCAGATGCAAGTTTGGTGTTTTGTAGATTTATGCGTATCTTGAGTTCGTTTGTAGTATTTTGTAATGATTTTACTTCGTCTTGTCTTCTGTAACACTTCGCACTGTTGTGCTTATGTTGTAACTTAATAATGCTGTATACATTTTTCACATTCACAAACTTTGTCTTTCCACCCTTTTAGAGGTAAGCCGACATATATGTCGCCCTCAGGTAAAGAGTATACCGACACATACATGTATGTCGCCTAAGGCTAAAGGGTATACTGACATATATGTCATCCTAACCTATACAGGTACAGAGACAGATGTGTCGTTTGGGTTATTTATACCAGAAATCCACTTTTTCTGGCAAGGGTTAAAATGTTATTCACCTCTAAAAGGGATAACTTCAATGACGTACAAACTAGTCGTACTATGACTCAACATTATCATTGTAAGTGGTCCTTATTTCTACTGGGTCTATATATGTATGGTATTTATTCTCTGTGCGGTTATGTTCGTTCTTGTATATTCGGCGTTCCATAAAATTTAGTTCCACGTTTTCCACACCCGGCACACTAGTGCCGCGTATTCCAGTCTCGCGGTTTTCAACCCTGTAAATAATTTACAGGGTTGAAAACCGCGAGATGCCCACAACGTATTGTGTGAACAGCTGACGCGCGATCTGTTTGCGATAGCTAAGTTCTTGTTATTAATATTCCGCTTCCTCCAGACCAACATCACTTTTCAGATGTGGCCAAGTGGAGGTAAGGGGGAGGTTCTTTTGCACTGCAGATAACTATAAAACACAAACTGAAGCCATGAAACTAATTTTCCAGTGTTTTATTTTTTTCCATTTCCGTGTGTAAACTAATAGCTTCCTAAAGAGAACTCCAAATTCTCCCGTGTCTAATTCTCTAATTCTCGGACAAATACTCTTTGCCTCATGTGGCATATGATTCCCTGTACAAATGACCCAGTTTTCCCTATTTAGGATACACCGTGAATACCGTACCGTCCCCCTATTAGGCTTACACACAGCGATGCTGCTATGTATGTAGATTCGAGGAGAAATTTTTTTAGATTTTTTGGTTAGTAGGCTTGCGGCTTGCCACTCAATCGTCTACTGATGGAGCTTTTCTGCTTTCCGATGTCGCAATCGCCAACGGCTGACGAATTCGTTGTCCGGACCTTGCACCAATGATTTACGATGCAAACGACTGACATCATAAGCCTTGCCATGCCGATACATTTGCCGCGCCGCGATACCAACATAACCCAGTGGTACCGTATAGCCACTATTTGGCGTAGTGTTTTTATAATACATCTTTCTTCGCCAATAAAATTGTAGATATATAAAATAAGGAACAACAGAATAACACTGCACGGAAAAAGAAATAAAAATCTTCAACCAAATAAGTCACTAAACTAAATGTAACAAATTAGGCAAAACAACTCTCTGTGTGCGCATAGGCCTACAGTTAGAAACGCTTATATAACGAATTTATGAGGCATGTTTTTTTTAAATTGTCAAAGTCTAACCAGTAGGTAAAGTCACGTTTTTGTCCAAAGTTCCTCGTCTTTCAAATTTGACTAACATAAATCTCGGCATTTCATTAAACATCACGTACCGTCAGAAATTTCAGCACAAAGCTCCGACTGCTTCGATCAGTTTGCTCGAACCGCTCCAAAAAATCTGAGCAAACTCGTCACGTTACGCTCTGCGTCCGCTATGTCACTATCTGGTAAACATGCACGCCAACTAGGCTACGTGTGGAACTGAAGGCGAAGAATGTCACGTGAATGTTTTTCAGATCGCTTGGACCGATCCGAGCAGAGCCATAGATTCGCTCGGGATCCGAGACCGAGTTTTGCTCGAACCGCTCCTATCACGTTTCAGAACGCCGCCAATTTATAGAGACACTGCAACTCAATTTAAGTGACACCAACGTTCGAGTCCAGCAACAAATCTGAACAGTCAGAACGGAATTAAATATCATTTAACCACGCTGATTTCTATTCATGTAGCGTAATTGTTACAAGTTTCAACCAAATATACTGCACGTTTCATAAAATTTAAAAGTTCAAATATTCCACACGTCGACGAAAGCAGGCTTCTACGTTTATAGCATCTTTGCCACGCGATTGCAGCCTAGTGAGGCTGCATAGCGCGGCTCTTGCCGTCGTGCAGTGTCTGGCTGGGTGTACGTCACGTTCGTGTATTATGTTGAAACGGCTAAAGATACGGTAATTGTTGCTGTGGAATGCGAATAGGAAACCGTACTTAATCTTTCGAATGATAACATTTTCAATGACCTTGAATGACCCCTAAGCTACAGTTCAAGGTTTCAATGTCAGACACATCTCCGCGACAGCTGAGCTTCTTTCAAGCTTCAACATAGTGGTAGAACAACAGCCGATGACAAAGCACGCTTGGGTGGTATAGATCTCGTGCGTGATACGTCATTTTCTCGCAATCCGATGTTTAAATATTTAGCACTATCTCATACCCTCACAAACCGCACTGCGTCACACGGCAGTCCCTGATGGCCTTAATCACCGGCGCCGCTCCCGACACACTGGCCGTCTATCACTGCTCCAAGGCGGTGCCGCCTAATGCGAAGTGATATTTTAGTTCGGAGTATAATAACAAAACTTGTTAAAATTTCATTCTTTTTTACCAGTTGAATGCAATTTTGGTTTAGTTCTGGTTCGTATATAACATCTTGTCAAAATTAATAATTTCTGTTCTGTTGTATTTCAGTTACAATTCTGAATAATTTAATTTGATTTTAGTTATAAACATGCAAATAATAGCTTTATTTGTTTCAACCCTAACAATCCACAACCGACATTCATGTAACACAGACGGTTAAAACGACGTAACAGAGTTTGGAAAATGAAACACGCTTGCTTTATCTTAGTGTTGGAATTATCGTGCGTCTATTAACCTTTAGACTCCAAAGGCAATTATAGTGCCACATCGAATAATACGAAGTTGCGCCCCGCTCAGGCCCCTCCTTGTAATGCTTACCAAATGTAACAGCCCACCCATCAACGGCCAGTGTATCAATCGCTGTATTGCTATATGATGGTCCGTTGCTCTGCGGTTTTAATGTGGCGAATAAAGGGTTAAACCGCGGCTTGTTAAAGTGGGGGCTTTACGCGATGGCGATATCCTTCTCTTCGTTTGTTTCTTCGTTTGTTGGTTTGTTCGTTCGTTTGTCTGTCGCCTAAAAGCGTAGCTCACTCTTGATGGCGGCTGTAGCTTATTTCGTCGGCCATTCGGGCCGTATTGACTTATTTACGCCATAATTTATTTTTGTTTCCGATCAGTTGAAGTTGAAGCTGATTTAGGTCAGTTAGATTTGTATAATTTTACTCTTTATTGCTGATATGGCGCGACTTAAAATATTTGAATTTGTTGCTGCTATATCCAGCTGTACAAAAAGTTGCGTCAGACGAACTTGTCGAGCTTCGGAAATTGACGTCGTAATGTGCTGTTTAGAACCTGTGCGTCTTGTGCGTGTTTTATGTGTGTTAATTTCATCTTTCTTGTTGTTTTTCTTGCGTGTAGTCTCAATATGTTTGTTCGTTATTACCTGTATTGGGTTTGTTCGTTATTACCTGTATTGGTAAATAAAGATTATTAATTAAGCCCCCGCCGCTTAGGCGAGGACTTTACGCATCGGCATTGTCCATCTGTTTATTTGATCGTTCGCTGGTTCGTCTCTTCGACTGCACACAGCCGCGTAGCGGACGCCCCGCCGCGGCCGCCACCAAGGGTGTCACATATGTTTCTTCCCCCCGTGACAAACTCCCCCAGTGAAATTTATGCTAGCGGCGGGGGCTTACTCGTGGGGTCCATCAACGCGCCACATTTCTCCATCTCCATTTATTTCGTTCAAAAGAAACAATAACATAACAATAAAGTGACAAAAGAACAGAACAGCAACGCATATATCATGCACTAACAGTTGCCCATTGTAATCAAACAGTAATAATACAAGATACGTAAACTACATAAAAGACAAACTCATAAAAATAAACATTAATATATGATAACATCTGCGAAATCAACATGTTTTACGGTACGCTCGAACTTTGAAAAGGAACTAAAATTTATAGTGTGAGGAAGAGAATTCCAACAGCTTATTACTCGCTCACTAAAGAAACTGGCACGTATATACGCATGAAGAGCTGCTTGTTAGACTCGCTTTCGTAATGATTACGTTCTCGCAACGAAAACATAACTGATCACGGCAGATCGTACAAGACAGAGCAGCGGGCCGGCGAATTGGCCGGCGGCCCGCGGCTCTATCGACCGTGACCGGATGATCGTTGCGTGACGAGACCGGGGGACAGCGGGGCGCCATCTGACGGCGGTCTGGGAGTGTCGCCGACCGTGACGGAACGCCGCCGACAGAATTAAGCGACGCCGTCGCTCTCCATCAAACTCGGCGCCCGATTGATACACAAAACACTCACTCACGATATCATCCGCTTTATTCCGCGATACAACAGTGTTCGTAGAAATTCTTACTCGTTTTATTAGCCGAAGGTAACTACGTTATGTTCGGCTAATGGCACGGCAATGGTGTCTGTCGTTGCCTGTCTGTCGTCTGTGACGTTCGTGCACCCTACTCAGACAGTTAAACATTTCGGCAATATTTTTGCACCATACGGTAGCCCAATCATTCTAGGTTTACCAGCATCAAACATTTTCACAAAATTCCGACGGGGTCACCCCCTACGAGGGCGCTAAATACAGGTGGGGTATAAAAATTTCGCGATTTTCTACCAATAAGTCGCTATATCTCGCAAACGATACAAGACAGCGCCATAGTTACTATGGAAGGCGAATAGAAACTCGTATGCGATCTATCAAATGGTGCCATTTCCAATGACCTTGAACGAACCGTAACCCTGTTTTCAAGGTCACACCACTGTTTTAAGCTAAATATCTCACAAACGGTTACAGATACGGCCATAGTTACTATAGAAGGCGAATAGAAAACCATACCTAAGCTTTTGAATGGCACCAATTTCAATGATCTTGAGTGACCTCTAACCCAGATTTCAAGGTCATGATATTATTCAACGTCAAATAACTCGAAAATGGTACAAGACAGAGCTATATTTACAATGGCCGACCAATAGAAAGTCGCATATGATCTATCGAACGGCACCATTTTCAATGACCTTGAACTACCCGTAACCCAGATTTCAAGGTCACGCAAATATTTTGGCGTTGAATATGGCATTAACGGTACAAAATAGCCATTATATTTACGCCGACAATGGATATCTAGCAAGAACATCCGCCCTACTCATCGGTGTAATTTTGAATGACATTGAACGAGCTGGAGTGACTTGCAAAATTTTTAGTTAGTAAGCAAATCGACAGTGCTGCCTGCGTCCATACTTTAAGTGCGCTATTTGTGAAAGTACTATAAATAGTTTTTTTTCAAATACTGCAATTGACAATATGGACGTAGGCAGCACTGAACTAAAAATTTTGCAAGTCACTCAACCGTACGTCGATCAAGGTTATTCGCAATTACATCTATTAGTAGGGCGTGTGTAACTTCTTACTAGTAGGGCGTGTGTCTATCTTAAAGGCGTACCGTTAATGACATATATTTCTTGCTTACTTTTGTTTTGTAGTTTTTCCCGTATATTTGCATTAAATCTGTCTGCCTTCATGCATGGTTAATAAATATTACTATATAGTAGGGCGTGTGTATCTATCACGTTATCCGGGGTGTGTTTTGTTAGCAAGCAGCTTGCAAGCACATCGTTCCGCAGACAAGTGCTCAGCACGCTGCTTGTACAGCGATGGCGTGGTTCAAGCGATAACGTTCGGCTATCTAATCTACTGATTAGTTCTTGTTGATCGTGTTGCAGATTGTTTTATTGCATTCTTTCACTTGTTGTCACTGCAAATACGTAATACGATTGTACACGAATGTAAGTCATAAGGAAAGATAAAAATGCATAAATTATAATTTATCACCATGACAGAGTGAATATATTGCTACTTTATTTTTTTTATAATGGCAGACTCGTTTAGCTATACTAGAGCGCTACTTATAGACATAGGCGGCTACGTCTGTCCGTCTGTCTGTCACAAGTTGAAGCCGGTATAATGTAAAGACAAATATTTATAAGATCACGTGGTTTTCATCATCAGTAGCCTGCCTAAGGATTATAGTTTTTTTTATACCAACTTCCATACTCTATAGTAGTTCCCAGGGAATCCCCTTGCAAGGACTTTAAAGAGATTATGGTAAATAAAACGACGAAAAAGCGCCGATTTTCGACCAGTAAATCATTATATCTCTAAAACGATAGAAGATAGGCACATAGTTACAATGAAAGGCTAATAGGATTAAGTCGCATGTGTGGGCTTTCAATTGGTAACAGTTTCGATGACCTTGAATGACCGTGAGCGACCCTGACGCACTATCTTAACCTATATAGCTTGTTATGGTCGCTATGCAGAGGTGAATAAAGATAGAGCCATACTATCAGCGATACCAGATAGAGTCATAGGGCAGAAAGATAGCCCCAGGTCTGTAGATTTTAGTGAGGAGGGGCCTGGGCGGGCTGCTGCCCCGCCCAGGCCCTCCTTGCTGCGCCAAATCTAACAGCCCACCCATCAACGGTCAGTATACCAACTTAATTCATATCATTCGATATGGCACTATAACTGCCTCTGCACTCTAAGGGGTTAAGTTCGCCAGGTGGCAGCACCATGCAGTACGCCGCGAAGCGAAGTTTTCTATGGCAGCTGACACGACTTCATCATCATCACCATCATCATCGACATGTTTAACGTGGCTTAAATAATGTCAAGTATTGAAAGGTCCATGGGAAATGCCAGAAAAAAAAGAAAAGAAAACACATAATTACTTCTTTCATTCAAATCTTTATTTTCCTTTCCCGTATTTTCGACTCACTACACTACTTATTTTCATCCCACGTTTACTTCAGCGATGTCAGTACTGTACCAAGGTAGGTCTATCGATCTGACAGTGGACAATGAGCCACATTATCGCCGACTAGTGACTGTCATGGTCACGACCCAAGCAGCAGCTGCCGTTGGCTGTGGAGACGGTACGTTACGGCGGCTTTTTTAAACCTCTAAAGAAGAAGATACGGTACACGTGAGCCGTTTATTATGTACGTAAATAAACTGCATATCAGTTACGATGCGCTTGTTATAGTTTGACTTGCGGAAATGGAATAAACAGTCAACAGCAAGTCAACGAAAGCTATTCATGCAACGCACAGATGAACCAAGTCGATTTTGTTCCCGCGTTTTCCACAGCAGCAGTCTGAAAGGAAACCGCATATGGGTTTTCGGTCGATTTCGATTTCGCACTCATTTTCCAGTCCTACATTTCCGCATATAAAGTCCCGCATTTCCGTAATGACATTTTCTGCGTCTTAATGTGATGAGCCTATGCATCCTTGCAACAAACCTTAGTTTCGCCGTAGTAGGCTTACATTTAAATGAAATGCAATATGCAACAAATGTAACTTTTGTCGTACCTTCGACCGAAGACGCTACTGTTCGGTTTGCCAGGATGCAAGTCAGTATGACGGCAACTCTGGTGGCCGTGAGACGATTGACCAATCAGCGTCGAGGTTGATCGATGACGTCATGACACCGACCAATGAAATGAGATGAACTGAAGTTAAAGTGAACTGTAATCTCAGTTTGAGAATACGTCATACGGTTGCGTTGCGATGATATTATGGCGAGGCAAAGTTTCTTATTGTAGATTGTAATGTAATGTAATGTAAAAAAACAGAACATATTACGGTGACGTATAGTCAGAAGACTGCAAGGTCACCTAACATAGTCAAAGACATGTTACGTTAGGTCAGTTACGTTAGTTTATTACATTGACAATATGGGTGTGTCAGTGTGTGGCGGTAATACAATAGTATTTAGTGCGACACACTACGTGACTGCTTGCATTATAGCACCAAAACGTCGAGCTATCAGCCTGGAGGAGTGACTCTTATGGACGGCAAGGGTCACCATGTCACGGGATAAATCAACTTGGCGATTAACTCAGCAGCAGCAGCATCTGCCCCGTCGCAGAGTCCACGACGTGAATTCGCATCACAACTCTGCAGATTATCACCAGGAACGGCACTGCACGAATTTTGGGGGTTTGGCTCCATTGTTTGAGTTTACAAATACCATTATCATTATAATATTTATCTTTATTCACCATAGAGTTATGGTAGCAACAGACAATAAGAACTTAACTAAACACAGCAAAAAAGAAAATAAGTGACAATAAGTGACAATAAAATAACAATGAATGAGTGAATTTTTAAGTGGGTGAGTAAATGGTAATTGAATAGAGCGTGATGTATAAAGGAAGTGTAGCGTTTAGTGCGGGTTGCGGGTCGGGGGTATAGGGATGGAGTACGCAATCTGGAGGTGATGGTGGAGTCTCTTAGAGTGGTGGGAGCAGGCCGGAGATACAAGAAGAGGGGAGAGTTATGGAGATGAATAATTTTTTGTTTAAGTATTCTCGGTGATTGCATGGATCTTTGTTAACGTTGCAAACATCTAAAGCATATAGCAAGATCAGTAGACACTTTTGTATAAGAAGCTGGATCATAGCTTCCTTAGAAGCCAATCTACCAACTCTGGCAAAAATACCATTTGCTGCTGGGTATCTCTTCCTTATCAAATCAAGTCTAAAAAAAATTGGGATCTGTCAATATTTGCGGGCCAAGGCCCGGCCCCGCTCTAGCAGCACCCCTGATAACCACAAGCCAATGAAATCAACTTCCAACCAAAAACTCCAATAATCAATCGAAATTTCATGCAGCTTTGCAAACTGAGATTTCTAGGTCACGCCTTTATGGGACGTTAAATATCTCAGAGACTATACAACATAAACGCATGGTTACTACAGACCGCTAATAAAAAGTGATATGTAGGCCTAACCTATTGTGCCAAAGCCAATGACCTTAATCGACCTTCAAGGTCATTTAAGCTATTTTTCTCTGAAAATAAGAAATATAGCCTACTTTTTTCAGTCTCTGATTATTTCGTGTAGAGTTTATACCTTACTGTATTTTATTGTGTCAGTTGAAAAGGCAAAATCTGCCTACCGCTTGTCTTCATAGAATTTCTGATGCAATTGTTGTTTCCAAGTTACTGCATGCTTCACAATCTTGATTTGTATAATATATTAATGTAGAAGAGTTTAATCTTATTCAGAAATTATGACGTTATGAAAGGTCTACTAAACGTTTATGTGATACTGGTGAGCTGTTTGAAGCGAGAGACCTACAGTTATTTCAATCTATGTGTCATCCTAAACCATTACCGACATAATTTGTTGCCTCCTTATGTTATTATTTGAAAGCAAGAGGTCACACTCGTCAACTAATTGTTCAAAAGTTTAAGCGTACTCGAAATAACATCGGGGTGGCGCGGTGGCTGGAGTGGCGCGGTGGCTTATAGTGGTAGGGCGTCGGACTTGCGATCCAGAGGTCGCGGGTTTGAGCCCCGGCCGCGACACTGCTGCGCAACAACCTTAGGCAAGTTGTTCACACCATACTGACTCTGTCACCGAGCAGTATAATTTGGTACCAGCGAAAGCTGGGAGGTAAACAGGCACACCGCGCGACACATTAGCCCCGTGTCCGTGGTCTTGTAGATTTATCTGGTGTCTGGCTGAGGGCTACAGAAACGGAGATCAGCGCCGCCCTATGAGCTTCGGCTCAAGGAGGAACCTTTACTACTCGAAATAGCTATTTAAAGGTAACGTTAAAGGTAACGTTTATTTATAACGTCCAGACATGAAATTTCTAAGGCGCTCAGGCATGGATCACATAGTTTTACCTGCAAGCAACACCATGCCTGCCTCTAACTCGTAAGCGTTCACCAGATGGCGCTACCACCGACTGTTGTCACAGACTTTTAATTGCATCTTACTATTCCTTTATCGACCCCAAAAAGATGAAAGGCTTAATTTAGTTCATATCTTGTTTGACAGCATATAATTTTTTAAACAGTTAATTTAAGATTTCATTTATAATGAGTGCTTATTGCACGCTACTTGTCGTTTTGTTGCTTCTTCTTGTAGTTTTATTTTGTTTGAACATCGTGAGCAGGCACGTTTGTAGTGTAGAATCTGATAAATTTGCTTACTTAATTACTTTGATGTTTTTCCAGTTTAATTTTTTTGTGCTTGATGCTGTTACTCTGTAAGCATGTGCGTTTGTCATGTGTGTTATAGGCTAAACTACTTACGTACTTATTAATTACTTAGTTATGGCGCTAGAAAGATAAATACGTCGAAAGACGTAGGTACTAGGTAGACCTC
>Ga0209149_1001515_pt1 | contig 11897 bp, 8 predicted proteins | sample WorMetTyACAVOLI2_FD_187423 | JGI IMG/M metagenome (GOLD analysis project Ga0209149, IMG submission 187423) | Marine gutless worms symbiont microbial communities from Max Planck institute for Marine Microbiology, Germany - Olavius algarvensis... ... | reverse complement strand
AATACCGGGCTTCTATTTGAGACCCGGCCTGTATTCGAGGTCCGGCGTTTATTCGAAGCCCGGCGTCTATTGGTACAAACGGCTCGGACCCCCGGCCTGTATTCGAGGCCCGGCGTTTATTCGAGGTCCGGCGGGGGGTATGTGATGATTGCTATGGTAACCGCTTCAGCTGCTACACTGCTGCAAATCAACTGTCTTCTAATATTGTGGTTTAATTAAGAATATTGAGCACGAATTATCTGTGGAACTTTGTTTATATTAAAGAACGTTTTGTTAAGTTATGCCAAAATATCGTATTTATAGCGGTGCGGTTTTTTGAGACACAGACCGTCGAGTTGCTACTGTTGTTATGGAAACTGCACAACTCGCAGCTGGTTCTAAGCCAATTTAATTTTTTGAACGTTTTCAACTGATAATTGAATAAGGTCTATCCCTACCAAAAATAATTAGTAAATGCTGTGAACTGGTGAAGTTATGTCATATTAATCGTAGCGGTCCGGTTTTTTTTGAGACATACTGTATAATTATCGTGCATCTCAAATACACTGTGTTCAGAAAAAACACCCACTTTTGTTTGCTAGCATAACTCTTAGAAGTATCAACTGATTAAAGTGAAAACTGCAGACAATATAACTGACGGATGGTGCATCTAAAGTCTCAAAATAATTTGTCCGTTCGTTAAATATTCTTTGTTAGCAGCGATTTAATCATGACGTTAGTAAAACTGCCGTTACAACAATAAGATTTACCGTTGGAGATCAATATTTATCAAATGCTCGTGAATAAATTAAAAAGTATGAAGCAAACCGCTTTCTGAAGATGTTTCCTGACAGTGAATAGTTTTAATGGGTTAAAACATTTAGTGGAGAATGTGACAGCAGTGGCATCACTGACTCTTGTTCGTGGTATGGTCGACCACACAATGCCCACCCCACTGCAAAGATCAACAAAGTTAAAGATCTCGCACTGATATTATGATCAGTGTCTTTAGCCCATCAAGACTTCATTTTCTGTCAAAAACGTCTCGAGCAAGCGTTTTTCTACACAATGTTTTTTTTATCACTTACATCCATTTAATGATATGTTTATCGTCAATGGTAAATTGCTGTAACGGCACTTTAACTGACGTCCGATCTACAATGCTGCAAGCAAAGACTATTTAGCAAAAAAAAAACAAGTTATTTTTGTGCTGTTGGAATCAGTAATTCATTAGCTATTTTGTCTGAAATTTTCATTCAAGTTGGTTACTTATTCTAAGAGTTATGCAGGAAAACAAAAGTGGGTGTTTTTTTCTGAACGCAGTGTAATCGTGCATCTCAAATACAGGGTGGCCCCAACAACTGAGGCCACTTTTTGATAGCTCACAAACGGACGATGCCAGAAATCATACGAATCAGTCAAGTCCAATCAAATAAAATGGCAACACCTTTTGAGCCACCCTTGTAATGTGCAGTTTCATATAACGGGAGAGCGATGACTAGCGTGAGAGGCAAGGGGCGCCGGGAAGAGGGACCGTTTTAGTATTAATCCTTTAGAGTGCAAAGGCAATTATAGTGCCACATCGAATAATAGGAAGTTGGTACACTGGCCGTTTATGGGTGGGCTGTTACATTTGGTACAGCGAGTAGGGGACTGGGACGGGCTCAGTGTATTAATTGGTACGATGTACCAATCGCCGTATTGCTGTATAATGGTCCGTTGCTCTGCAGTTTTAATGAGCTGTTAGAAGGCAGAGCGCGGGATGGGCAGCTGTGTGATGATTGGCATGCAGTTACGCCGACGTATTGTATGACATACAAGCACGCATACATTGTATGCGTGCTTGTATGTCATACAATACGTCGGCGTAACTGCATGCCAAAACTTCCAAAAATTCCCCACCGCATTAGACGTTTTACAACATACATTGTATGCGTGCTTGCATGACGCAACGTCTAGGCCTATGAAGTGCTACTGTATATGGTGAACTCGACGCAATAATATATGGACGGGTTTCGTATGTTAGAATAAAGAGTAGTTGTCGTTAGTAAACAAGTGCGGCCCATGCCAGCACGGTATGCAGTCCTCCCGTCAAATTTCGCTGCGATTTAGTAACCGGGGGGGGGGTGACTCCTGCGAATTTATTTATGCACGATCTGTTGCTGACAGATAATGTAGACCATGGGCTATCTTTTTGTCGCTGACAGTGTGGCTATACCTTTATTCAGTTTTACACAACGAGCTCCGGATAAAGCGATATGCAGTAACGTGATACATTACGGCCGTTTAAGATCATTCAACGTTATCGAAATCGGTATCAATCAAAAGCTCGTGTGCGATTTCCGATTGGCGTTCAATTGCATATATAACTGTAAAGGTAAAGGTAAAGGAAGTGGATTTATATAGCGCCTTTATTGTAGTACCTCACACTCAAGGCGCTCAGGTACAGATCACACAGTGTTACCTGCAAATTACACCGTACCTGCCTCTACCTCGTATGCATTCACCAGATGGCGCATCCCCAGACTGAGGTTGCGGACATCTAATTGCAGCCTGCTACTCATTTATCTACCCCGAAAGGATGAAAGGCTGAATTGGCCTGGTTGGCTGACCTACAGCGGACAGTTTACCCACATAAGTGGTTACCCGTCAGCCGCAGGTGGAGCGCAGGACAGCGAAAGTTCGCCTGTCAGAGACCGACGTTCTACCACTGTGCCACGCAACCAACTGTGTACCTATCGCCTGTCGTTTTCGCGATATAATGATATTTGGTAGAAACTCTTGCCAGTATTTCGTCCCACAGTGACGGGCAGATATTCAGACGTTCAGACGTCCGGATTTGCTAACAACACTACACTAAAATAACAACGAATTTAAGCAATGACGTTCAGTATTTGCATATATTTCACTCTAAATTCTTACCGCTGATTACCACCATCTGCCAGATGAGACGGATTTAAACACGTTTGTCCTCTGTCTTAATCACCATGTCCATTCTTTTTGGCTGTTGGTCTATCGCCCGTTCTTTACGTCCTGACTTATCTGATAGCAGCCGTCTAACGGAACACGCTTCTGCAGGTGATCAACGTCTCAAATCTTTTGGCGATACTGACACATTTTTTGCTGCAAAGCTCGTCGCACTAATGAATCAACCGGATTGAGGTCCGGACTGTTCGGTGGCTAGTTCAGTTAATTCCACGTGGGAGTGCAGGTAGGCGACGAGTGACGTAGACGGTGAGCTGGCGCCTCGTAAGAATACTACTATTAGGTCCCCGCATGCAAGAAGTGCAGGCCGGGGTTTTATGCGGTGGCAGTGACATTCTGTTTGTCTGTTCGTATGTTTGTTCGTTCGTTTGTCTGTGTTTGACATGTATTTAGAGCTACGGTCTCCATTGACGACCCGTAGGAAGTCCTACATACTAGTACATAGGCTTTTCAAAGAACCCATTCATGATCTCTTAGGATGATCTTGAGCGACAGCAAATCTCTCCCCGTGGTCACAGCAAAAAACCTCGCCCAACGGCCCGCTGATGGTGGCGGGGGCTTATCATGTCGACCCATCAGGGCGATATCCTTGTTCTGCATGCCTTTAATAGTTATTTTGGTAGTGTTCTACTCGCAGAATTACATAGCTACTGTTGTCTCCTATTGTAACTGTGGGACTATCGATAATCTTGCAAAGAGTCCAGGGGGCCACGCGCCACAAGGGCTATTTAGCTGGTGACGTCACTGCTGTAGTTGTTAACGGCAACACTGGATGCTGCTGCTGCTGCAGGCCGTGGTACAGCTTTACAGCGACGAATCCGAAGGACATCATCGTCATGATCGACAAGTCGTCGTCGATGACGACACAGACGTATCTGTCGTCTGGCGAGAAGAAGTTGTCTGTCGCCATAAAAGCGGCACAGTTGGCAATCAACTCACTGAATCCCAACGACAACGTTAGTAGACAAGAAACTTAGCTGTCGCTAACAAATATGCGTCAGCTAAACACTCAAACGAACAGTAAGTAGGCCACGAAAATGACGTAACTTCAAAGGTCACTCAAGGTCATCGGAAATGTCACAGTTCGATAGAGAGCATATGATTTCCTATTGCCCTTTCATAGTAACTGTGGCCTTTTTTGTATCGCTTTCCACATATAGCGAGATAATGGTCGAACATAGCGACATTTATATACCTCACCTGTATTCAACGCCCTGTAGGGGGTGACCCTATCAGAATTTCGCAGAGATGTTTTATACTGGAAAACTAGAATGATGATGCTGCCATATGCTGATGAAAGTATGATGATATGTTAAACCATTTCGATACAATACCGGAGCGGGTCAGACGGACAGACAAACCGACGGACGGACGGACAGAATTCCTATATCAATATCGCGCGTCAGCACTGACGAGCGATACAAACACAGACCCAATTCTCACAAAACGGTTGTAGGGTGGGGTCGGCGGCACAAGCCCCTCCCCCAATGATGGCTAGAAGGACAATTTCTTTAGAAGATTAGGAGATTAAGAGATACTGAGTTTATAGCGTATTTGCTTACCGTGCTTACTGATAAATGCGAACGATAAGGTCATGCCCCTTAAAGGTTTTCATCTAGAGCCGCTCCTATTCACAGATCAGTGCAGGCTTATTTCGACAAATAACAGATAATTCATGTATGATTTCTGACAATTGTAATTGTGCTAGATACTGTTTGTGAGGCTTGGCGTTTACTCTGGGCAGTTTAAGTACAGGTTTTCTGTGCCTTATTGTTCACCTCTTGTATCATGTTTTTATATTTATTTTATAATATTTAATTTTTCGAAAATATTAAATGAATTGATTAGTGGATAAATGGGTGGATAGATAGGTGGAAGAATTGTTTTGAAATAAAATAATTGAGCTGGCGAAGAAAGGATTTTGATGTAATGGTTTATTTGTGTGGTAGCCTTTATTTGGTAGACTTTGTCAAAAGCTGTGGTCACAAGCAAATATGACAATGGTATGAGTCCGTGAGGACTATATGAAGATCTACGATGTGTGGTTACAGCTACGACCACGATATGACCAGACCTCGTACCTCGTGCGCTACCAGTTTCCTGCGATATTTTTAAAATTTGTTGTCTCTTGATCCTATTTTTATGCCTCCCGCAGGTTATGCGCAGCATATCCTGCAGCGGGGGCATTGTGTTTTCACCTTGTCCGTCCTGTTGTGTCCGTCTCATTGTGCGTCCCATGCCAACATGGCTCGCCCGCAGCTACCATGATGGCCGTAGGCCAGCACGCTGTCCATGCAGTCGAGTTCGTTCATGTACCAACATGGACTCGCCCACCGGCAAGTCCATTACACAGACGCTGCTATGGGGTATCGAATGACCGCGGGCGGTCTTCAGCTCTCTAGCTGATGCTATTTTTATTTTTGCAAACTAGTTCGGGCGCAATAAAAACACAGCTATCAATTTTGTTGTTAGCCTACAGAAATCGGCCGAATCGTTGCTCACCACGGGCTCCAGTTCCACCAGTATGCCGACGACTGCCAAATTTACGTCGCCACGTCAGTACGTAAAGTTCACAGTGACCAGCTTTCGCGCTGTCTTCACGACGTCGACGTATGGGTGAGTGCGAGCCGACTACGCCTGAACGCCAGCAAAACACACGTGCTGTGGCTCGACTCCCGGCATAACATCGACAGACTCGCTGTTCATGAGGTATCTTGTCGTCTACTGTCGGCGTCGTCGGCTCAGTATACGACCTCGACGTTGTCATTGACAGTCGGTTGTCAATGGCCGACCACGTGGCGTCAGTCTGTCGCTCAGCATACTATCACCTGCGGAAGATCAGACCCACACTGCAGTCTTTGTCACGTGACGCTGCCTTTACAATACTCCAGGCGTTCATCTCCAGTCGCCAGGACTCAGTTTTGTACGGCGTCACCGACAACTTATTTCAATGACTGCAGTCTGTACAAAATGCTGCCGCCAGGTTAATCACGCGGACGGGTCGCCGTGAACACGTCTCACCTGGTCTGCAGGAATTGCACTGGCTGCCTGTCCGACGCCATGTCGACTTCAAACTGGCAACACTGATGTTTAAGTCGCTACACGGCTGCGCACCGTCGTATCTCTCAGACGCCTGCAAGTCAGCGCCTGAGGCCAGTCGCCGTCTCCGCTCGTCTGGCGACATCACATGCGTCATACCGTGATCCAGAACTCGTTTGGGCGTAAGGTCGTTTGATGTCGCCGGACCGCGGCTTCGGAACAAGCTGCCTGCTACACTGCGGTCGTCTGACAGTCTCTGTCAATTCAGAAGACAGTTGAAAACGTTTTTGTTTGTCAAGGACTAGGCTGCGGCGCCTAGTGACTCTTGCTTTTAGGCGCCGGATATAAATACTCTTACTTACTTACTTACTTTTACCTCACCTGTTTACATGATTGTTTCCGCAACAGGTGGGCGTGCTAGCGTTTGACGATGAAGTCCAGCTTCCAAGCTCCAGCGACGAGTGCTATCGCCGCCAACTGGCTCTTGCTACCAAGGCCAACAAAAAGTTGCTCGCGAACTTCGTGAGTCAGTTGCCTCCTCGCTCCACACAACGTGCCAACTACTCACGCGCTTTTCAGCGCGCTTTTCAACTGTTTTCAGCAACTGCCAGTACATCTGAAAGTACCACGATGAAGAAAGGTAAGACAACAAAATGTGTATTTATATTTTATTAATATATATTTATTACATTTAGAATCTCAAAGCGTCAACTTTAATACAGACTACAGAGTAGCATGTTACGGAAGTATCGATATTTTGTGACTACCGGTATAGGTTTGTATTACGTCTCGATTAAAGTGACGTCAAAGTTTAAATCCAGTTAATATAACGACACTTCTGAAAAGAATTAAATATAATTTTAACCGCGTTAATAATTTACTACTTATGTGCCTTAATTATGTTAAGTTTTAAATCGGTATATGGTACAGTTCATGAGACATAGACGTTCAGATATTTCCACTCAAAAATTTAAGCTCCAAATTGGCGTCACCAGGTATGGAGCACTGGGGCACGTGCCCCCTGGAGCTTGCGCATGCATACCAATTTGGAAATTTTCAGTTTCGAAATCCTGGCTACGTCACTGTTCCCAATATAGTGTCAGTGTCAATGTAATTATTTATACGGCTTATGTTCAAAGTGGCTGCCTCATGTAAATGCCGTGGAGCTGAGTCAATAATATCGCATATCGAATATATCGAATTCGCTTTGGTCTTCGATAAGACGCTGTTTCAAGGTGGTCAACTTCTCGAATTCGAGTGATGCAGACGAGTGGGCTTGCAGGTGTCTAACCGTGACAGTTTCACGAAAATGTCGCAGTTAGACATTTTCATCTGCATTATTCCTTTCTGCTCAAGTATAATGATATAAACAATAAATATTTGAGGACATGTAAATACACACGATAATTTACTCTTTGAGGCCTGTGAGTACGTAGCGATTCCGCTCAGTGAGAGACCAGTCCAACAGTGAAACGACCCACTGTCTGTATATGCCACAAGTAATTTTCGGTGGTTGTAATGATTTATTGTTTATCTTGCGCATCTGCTGCATGATATTCATAGAAATATATTAAATAAACTTAACTCAAGTTAAATAAAATATGATTGTGAATTCGCTATTACAGTGATCCTGCTACTGGCTAACGGAGACCCCGCGGACACGTTATCAGCAATCACGCGGTCCATCGACGCCGGAAATCGACTCATTGGCACTAAAGTCACTATTCTCTCGTTCGGCATGGACACCGGTGTGCTGTCATACATGAAGTTTATTAGCAGTTATTATCCACCCGTCCATCATATCTTTAATGAAAAGTTGACAAAACGCAACAGTGTACAATATGAGGGTAAAATAAGTTCTAAACAAAGTTTATGTACACTATTACATGTCTTTGAACAACACTTACTGTCTAGTAATGAAGTTTCTGGCGTCAGACTTAACAGTCAGAGGACAGTCGTGACGGCGAGGTCGCAGTTTATACGAGTGGTGAGTTCGGCTTGGCAGGAGGTGGTGAAGAACATGTTGAAGATCGGCTAGAATGTTTTCGAACAGAGTGTCATCGGCGTCCTCAGCAAGTTGTGATGCAGTGGGGTCAGTGTCATGATGCAGGTTGAGCCGAACCGCGCGTCGTACGTGTGCTTCAATCCGACCTTTATCTAATGAGGTTGCAAAGCCCCACCAAGCTGGAGAAACGTAGAGGAGCTTAGCATTTAAGTTTCGTGTAGCATCGCCATTAGTTACCTCTAAACAAGAGGTCGTAGTAATACGACAAAACGCGCCTCATTCGGTGCCGTAATCAAACTGGAGCGATGAAGCACGCGTCAACGACAGCCGTCAAAAAAGCACAGTATGATGGCGGTCTACAAGCAGGCCCGCGACACACGGGCCGTGGACAACACGCCAAAGTCGTAGTCATTATGTGGAAATGCGCTAGAATTCCAAAAGTGGGGACCAGAACCCACCCAGGTTAAGGGTCACGCTGCGGGGGTGAAAATGGTACCGTTGAATTCCTTGGATATGGTTTCCTATTAGTGTTCAGTAGTAACAATATACGATACGTTTAGCTACAATTCACGAATGTGGTCAGCCAACGACCAACTATGTCACGACACCGTTTATCGCTATATGCATCTCTCACTATAGTGAGTGAGGCGTATAGTGATTGAGCCAAGTGTGCAGCCAGTGATGTTCTGTTGTTTATTTGTTTCATCGGTTTGTTAATAAGTTTATGTATGCATCAAAACATAGATTTATCACATAGGTTTACGACATATTTTAATAAAATTCGATGCATATTTGTCACAGAAGAGATAGTGAAACATACACTCTACAATTTTCCTTATATTCTGATCAGAGTTGACTTTGAAAACTGTCCTGTGAACAGATGCACAGGAAGACAACGTTCTGCGCAACATTTCTGGACAAACGGTAAGATCTCATCCAGCAGTAAATTTCTATAGTGTACTTGGGATCATTTATTGCAGTTGACCAAATCTAGGCCTACACGCACATGTTAGACCTAGACGTTGGCATTAGCGGTCCCACGTTGAAGCATAGCGACAATCTCCCAAATTTTTACCAGCGGCGATAGCGAAACCAGGGGCGGGTTCAGTACGAAAGGTAATTTTTTTCATAGCATAGAATTTTTTTCCTATCTCATAACGTATTAAACCACTTTCTACGTCTGCTACATAGCACGTCACTCACTCACTCACTGCTGCGCTTGACCAGCTGAGGGTCGTAGCGTCCTCCACATCGAACGATCCTGGCCCGCGATCCAGGCAGCACCAACAGATAGGCCAACGTCTTCTTCCACTTGCTGCAGCCAATTTATCCGTGGACGACCCGGCGGGCGCTTCCAGTTAGCAGCGGGAGGAGTGCCGGTGTGGGCTTCTATTGACACATAGCACGTCACGTGATCAAAATATTTACTCTCCACCGTTAAAATAATTCATTGTTTTTTATTCGGCGTATTACTCAAATGGCCAGATTTTAAACATACCATGCACAAAATGAAATTATTAAATACAAGAAAATGGAAACACTTTTCGTTCAGCTCCGCCATAAATGGGTGTGTCCAAAATAGCTACCAGATAAATTTTTTGCTACGCTAGAAATTTTATCGTAACTGTTAGGAGTGGGTTTAATAGTTTCTGCTAGGCTAGGAAAAAAATTCTGCACTAGAAGTGTGCGTATTAAATACGCCCCTGGCATTGCTATTAAAATGTCTGTCTGTCTCTGTGTCAACAAATTAAAAAATGGTTCAAGAGACGTACTTTGTAGCGTGGACCATCATATAAATATAGTTGCGTGCATATTGGCAAAGTTTATTTGTTCCGCTGAGTCAGCAAAATCTCGTTTGCACGATAGCGTCGCAACCGTTGGAGATGCGGCGTCGGGGCTGGTGTGATTCCTTCGCAGATCGCTTCTATTTGACACTTTATTTTATTCGACTACAACCGTCTGAAGGTTGGACTTGTCGCTGTGAAAATGTATAGCCTAACATATACGTGTTTTGCTTCAGGGAGGTCAGCATCATAGTTTGAATGACCCAGACACAGAGAAGATAAAGTTGCGCATCGGAGTCTATTACAACTACTTCGCCAAAATCAGCGACAACAACGACGTCGTCTTTACTGTGCCTTACAACGATTCTGGCGGACTCGGTAAAAGCATAAAAGCATGAATTATCTCAATTTTTGGTAAAAAAAACGTGCGCTTGCCGAGAACGATGAATTGTCTATTAATAGGTCACTTGGTAACGCACTTACTACTTTGGCCACGTGTTTGCAGCACACAAACAGTACCGGTAGCATGTGTGAATCAGTGGCGTCAAAAGTCAACTTGGGGTCCTTGGACATATTAAGACTTTGGGCCCTCTACCCTAAGCCATTAAATTGAAAATAATAATATTACTTACATCCGACTCCAGTGACTAAATTGCTGACAGTTACCAGGTGAAAACGGCTAAATTACGGGTGATTATTAACACACACAAAGAAATAGCAAAATTACACAAAAACACAAGCAAAAACCAACGTGTATTGCTGTACAAACAGTGGAGTATCACACCGTACGGTATAGCTAAAACTAGTATCACAAAGTACAGGACAGCATTACTCACTATGTCTTTGAAGTCACCACAGAACCAGTAAGTGAGAATTATGTGTGCAGTTACTGCAGTGTGCCAACAGAAAAAAAATATTTACTCGGGGGCCGATAGCATTTCGGGGGTTCCTGGACTTTGTCCACCGTCGTTAGTTGGTTGTTACGCCACTGTTGTGAATGCATCCGATAATGTCCGGTTAATACCGTGATGGCAACAACACCGAAATTGTCAAACCGATACCGAGACCGAATATGCCAATTCAGAACCAAGAAAAAGGTCACATTTTCTAGGCTTCTCACAGGCCATATGACAACAGTAAAGTCTTAGGCGACCTGTTACTGTAACAATACAAAAGTTTTGGACAATGTCACTGATAGCACAGCTCGTCTACCGTTTTATTTATATGACGTCGTAGGTATGGTGACGTCTGCCTGTTTGCCAATCGTTGCCGACAGCGAATTTCAAGGAGTCACTTGCATGGATATCCCGATCGACACAATGTTCAGTCCAATCATCGACTTTCATCTCGGCAGACTCTCGTATGCCTTCCTGATCGACTCGCGAGGTCGCGTCCTGCTGCATCCGTTGCTGCCGAAGCCGGAAAACTACAAACACGAACCGATCTTCCTCGACATGGAGTCGGTCGAAATATCTGACGCTACTGGCAGTGTTAAAGCGAGCATGATCAGGTCTCTCTCTCTCTCTGTTCTCTTACCGCCACACAGCCACAAAACTAGAAGGACACTCGGTAGACCGCATAATCGCATTTACCCGCGACAAAGGTCCTCCGACGGCTCAGTGAATAAAACCATTTTTACACCACGCCTCGCTCTAGCGGAGCGCCGCCAATACGTATACGTGGGATTTTCCCGACGTAAAAAAATTCCGCTGGCAGCCTAGGCAAGGCTGCAAAGTTCCGTAGCCTATACGATATAGGAGCCATCCGGTTCAAGCATCCGGACTATGATCCGTATCGGGCTCAAAAGTTAATCATCCCGACATATGTCGACACGCAACATTTCATCCAAACCCATGCACGCGTTTTGAGAAATCTTGCTACTTAGGCCCCATCACACCAGACGAAGACCATGAAGACCGCACTGCGTCCTGAAAATTTCGATGAACGCAGTGCGGTCGTGGTCAGAAAAGAAAAATGTGCAGTTTTTAAATTCATGCTACGTCTTTACTACGTCCCGGGCAGGTTCTCACTGCGCCTAACACGTCTCTGTCACGTTCTTACTACGTCTAACACGTTCCCGCTAATTTCTTACCACGTGCATTATC
>Ga0209149_1001514_pt1 | contig 11899 bp, 6 predicted proteins | sample WorMetTyACAVOLI2_FD_187423 | JGI IMG/M metagenome (GOLD analysis project Ga0209149, IMG submission 187423) | Marine gutless worms symbiont microbial communities from Max Planck institute for Marine Microbiology, Germany - Olavius algarvensis... ... | reverse complement strand
CGCGTGCACTGTGGCCAAACGGTGCATCCTATGCCTATAGTTACTATGGAACACTAATAGGAAACCCTACCCCAGGAATTCAATGGTACAACTTTCGACCCCCTGGGGTGACCCCTAACCTGGGAATCGCCCCCCCCCGTGAGGCGCTTTTTGTCAAATTACTTTGACCTCTTGTTTTTTATTATTAACGAAGGGATTAAAGTAACACTTCACGAAAAACGGCAGTTTATATTATCACAAAAGTTAAGCAGATACGTTAGTCAGACGGCAGGCAGTTAGAGACGGCAGTCAGTGATCGTCAGTCACCGATTTACCAAATCCGTCTGTATGTCCGTCCGTCACACTGTGGTAGTTAATCAAACTAATGAACGTAGATCATCCGGTTTTCACCATCGGTAGCTCAGGCACTCTACAGGGTGCTGCTAAAATGTCCCGCGACGAAAACCGTAATTTCTGAGAAACGGCTTAAAACTTTATAGCTAAATTTTCTACAATTATTCACAAGGGTTGGCTAAATTAACGGTGCACATTTCGCAAAGTTCTGTTAATCTACAGTGTGTTCACAGAAACATCCCCTTTGTTTTCTTGCATAAGTTACTCCTAAAACAAGAAACTCAGCTATCGCTAACAGCTTGCGCTCAGCATAACATAACTCGGCATCGCATAGCAGTCTTTCCGGTAGAATACGACAATAAAATAACTGCTTACATTTGACGTTGTAATTGACCTCGTATATTACATGTGCTGTATTTTTAAGATACAGAAAATAAAACCGTTTACAGTAATTGAAATGACCTTACTCAAGGTCAATCAAGGTTGTCGACAACGTCATCATTCATTAGATTGTCTGGACTTTCTATCGTAGACCGGAAAAGTAGGCGCCACTTGTTTTTAGACAAGCTGAAATGGCCTTGAAGGTCGATCAAGGTCATTGGCGATGCCATATGTCACTTTCGGTTAGTGGTCTGTATTAACCACATGTCTACCTTTTATCATTTCTGAGATACTCAAAAGTCGAGTAGAGTTCCCTTTTATAAATATGGGTTAACGGTTGTTCAAGGTCATTAAAAATGGCACCGTTTCATAGATCATATACGACTCCCTATCAGTCTACTATTGTAATCAGCTCATCTTGTACCATTTTCGAGTTCGAAACGTATCGTGACCTTGAAATCTAGGTTGGGAATTATTCAAGGTAATTGGAAATTGCTCTGACAGATCACGTATAAGTTTCTATTGGCGTTCTATACAGTAACTATAGCCCTGTCTTGTATTGTTTCTAAGATGTTATAATAATGGCGTGCCCTTGAAATCTGAGTTAGGGATCATTCAAGGTCATTGAAAATGGCACCAGATCATATACGATTTCATATCATTCTGCCACCTCGAGATATTTGACGTTCCTTGAAATATGTTAGGGTGTGAGTGACCCTGCGAATTGATGTGCATAGCTGAAATCTACAGACCCGACAATACCGAGATTATTTTTTGCGTCTGATAGTATGGGTCTACCTTCATTCGCGTCTACACAGCAAACTCCGGAAAAAGCTACGTAGCGTAAGGTTTTGAGTTACGGTTGTCCAGGGTCATTCAACGTCTACGGCAGTGGTACCAATCGAAAGCTCACATGTGGACTTCCTATTAGTTTTCCATTGTAATTATATACCTATCTTCTTGGTTTCCGAAATATAACGATTTATTGTTGAAAATCTGCGTCTTTGGTTGTTTTTACCAACAAGTCTTGTTTGAAGCCATAGTAGAAGGGTTCCTGTCGGACCTTGGATACGAAAATTGGTATTCAATATACTGCAGTCCCTGCGCTATCGACGATGAAAACCGCATGATTTTGCGGTCATTAGTTTTGACGCATTACCAGCATGTGATGGACGGACAGACGGACGGCTAGACGAACGGATGGACACGTCACCTGTGGCTTAGTCGCGTTCTAGCGTAGCTGAGGGCGACACAAATTGGCCAAATTTGAACGAAAATTTCAGCCAATAATTGTGAGATAATGCTGATTCTACGCGTCGAAGAATATTTCGTCTATTTGTTACATTTTCTTTTCTAACAGCAATGTACTGTAATTTGGACACACAACAAAGGGAGTTACTATGGAAGATAAACATCTCATTAAATGGTTGTGAATCAGTAAAAAAACGGAGCTAAGAATTTCCTGACATGATATAAGGAGTGTTAACAGGCAAAGGACACTTTTAACAAGAGCACTCAGAGAGCGCAAACCTCCGCCAACGCCAAAATTTGAACCAAAAGTGATTCGGTGATTTAGGATTCAAATCCTGATTTTCTGATTAACCCGGATCCGGATGTCTGTAGGGTCTGTCCCCAAAATGTTGTGGATGCTTTGTCTTGTCGACGTCAGTCATTTCACCAAGTGTGGAAATCGGCTGTTGATTGTATGAGAAATGCTAACAAATATCCAAAAGTCCCCTATTCCGCAATGGTGAAGAAAATGAAAAGTGATCCGGAATCCATACGCTTATCCGGATCACCAATAAAAGTTAACCGCTTCTAGAGGGTCACCCCTTGCCCATGTCTGCCAAGTTTGGTCGACGTCCGTTTCCGCGTTCGTTCCGCGGCAGTGTTTACAGAAGGACAGAAAGAATAACAGACAGATTACATTGGTTACATTGCTGTTAGCAAACAATATTAATTAAATACACAAATTATTTTAACCCTTTAATACCCACATTAAAACCGCACAGCAACGGACCACTATACAGTAATACGGTGATTGGTACACTGGCCGTTGATGGGTGGGCTGTTTTTGTACAGCGAGGAGAAACCTGGGCGGGCTGGGGCCCCGCCCAGTCCCCTCCTCGCTGTACCAAATGTAACAGCCCACCCATCAACGGCCAGTGTACTAACTTCATATTACTTGATGTGGCACTATAATTGCCTCTGGACTCTAAAGGGTTAAAGACACAGAATCAGAATTTGCTCTGCTACATTTGCCGAAATTTTCATTCAATTTTTAAAAAAAAATTTAGAAGTAATGTAAGAAAATAAAAAGGCTGTTTTTGTGAACATGGTGTATATACAGTGTGTCCCCTAAACGTCACTTTTTTATTTTTTGAATAACTCAGTAAAACAAGAACTTAGCTATCGAAAACAGATCGCGCGTCAGATGCGCACACAATACTCAAGGTCATTGAAATTGGTGCCATTCAAAAATGTGTGTGCTGTTTCCTATTCGCTTTCCATAGTAACTATGGCGATATCTTGTATCGTTTGCGAGATATAGCGACTTATTTGTAGAAAAACGCGAAATTTTTATACCCCACCTGTACTTAGCGACTCCGCAGGGGGTGACCCCATCAAAATTTTGTGAGTGTTTGATTCTGGTAAAACTAGAATGGTTGGGCTACCGTATGGTGAAAAAACTCTGACGATATGTTAAGCCGTTTTCATCTGATACCGGAACGTAACGGAGAGACAGACGGACAGACAGACAGACGGACGGACGGACAGATTTGCTGTATCAATATCGCGCGTCAGTATGCTGACGCGCGATAAAAATTAGCCGATTTCAACGATTTTTGTGTAAGAAATCCTGAGGAAACTTGCGACTAGTTGCTTTGGCTATAAATATGCCTATTTCAGCTGAAAAGTGCCACTGCACTACCTTGTGAAATTCAGGACTATTATTGTTACCAGCCTGTTACTGAAATATGATAATAAAATGTTTCATTGAAGAAGTAAAGGAATAAAACAAAAACTGCAAAGTTAACGGATCTGCTGTCTGTTTTCTTTACAACATTTCTTTTTGTGTTATTTTTATAGCCGAAGTTTATACTGTTTTAATCAAAGTTTATACTATTTCTTTGTGAACACGTGGGTGACTGAAAAGAGCCGATGGTTTGGTGGCTCCGAAAAGAACCGGTTGTTATGGCGATTGACCTTGACCTTCATTACAAACAGGAAACAGTAAGCGAGAGAATAAGTAAAACTTATAACTTTGGCTATACTGTGACAGCTGAAATCAGTTTTGTCAAGTAATAACTATCGAAACACAAATCAATTTACAAAGTCACATGGGATGATTTGATTTTGCATAAGTGTAATTCGTTGTTATCACTTTTATGACTCCGCCAGGCCAGACCGTCCGTCCGTCCGTTCGTTCGTTCGTTCGCTTGTTCGTTCATCTGTTAATAAATTTGTGAACACTATATTTTGAAAATGAATAAACCGATTTTCATATCAATTGGCACAAATGGTCCAAGGGGCAATAGTATGAAACGATTAACTTTGGGATCAGTAGGTTAAATGCTAAGGTCACCAGAGGCCGAAGACAGACTTGGAGGCCTGGCAGACCAGCCAGAGGTATCATTCTCGACGACCTTGGATCCAGTAGGTTGTTGGTCTTGGTCTTGTTCTTGTTCTTGGTCTTGTTTTTGGTCCCGGTTTCGATCTTGTTCATGGTCTTGGTCTTGTTCCTGTTCTTGTTCTTGGTCCCGGTACCGGTACCGGTCCCGGTCTTGTTTTTGGTCTTGGTTTTGGTCTTGGTTCCGGTCTTGGTCTTGTTTTCGGTCCCGGTCTTGTTTTAGGTCCCGGTCCCGGGGATCTGTTCTGGATCTGGCCTGTGTTTCGTCCCGGTCCCGGTCCCGCGTTTGTTCTTATGTCTTAATCTTGGTCTTGGTCTGGGTCTCGTTCTTGTTCTTGTTCTTGGTCTTGTTCTCAGTCCCTTTTTTATTTTAGGTCCCGGTCCCGGTCCTGGCATGTTCTTGGTCCCGGTTCCGGTCTCGATCTTGTTCTTGGTCCCGGTCTAGTTCTAGGTCCCGGTCCCGGTCTTGTTCATGGTCTTGTTCTTGTCACGAAGGATCTATGATAAATGTGATCGAAAAGTGACTTTTTTGCGTTTTACTAGGGCAATGCGCTGACATTTTTCAGGTGAAGTGAGTAAATTTATAGTCGGCTAGTGTCAAGTTTGTGGGTCTGTGCTTGACAACATCGACGTGTTCGATGTTGTCAAGCACAGACCCACGTTTTAATTGATCACTGCCAGTCTTGCGCTTTGTTGTTGATACCAATTCGTCCAACCTCGGAACCTTTCACCAAGTTTCCTTGTAGACAATGATTTACAACTATTTCTCAAAATTTAACAACATCGGCTCTGTAACTAAAGCCTATTTTTGCAGTTTGAATGTGCATGTGCATTGTGTCGTCATAGTATATCATACCAATTGTAATAAAGTGGTTAAATGATTTGTTTCTGACTAATTTAGGTAATTTAGATAATATTTTATCGGTGCTAGACACTTCTATATAGATTAACAGAATTTTATTGAAAATGTATGTCGACAACGCTTGAGAATAATCGCGAAGAGAATAATCGCAAACAAAATCGTACTGAAATATTAACTCGTTTCTGAGAAATTGCAGTTTTTAGCATTGGATATTTTTAATCACACCCTGTAATTTTTAAAGATCAAATTTCATGTAATAATTCATAGGGGAACACTCCTGGCGATACTTTTAAACAAGACTGGTGTGGGTAAAAACGGCGATTTCGGGACATTTCATCGCAACGTCTCTGAAATGATGGAAGATACGACTTAGGTTACTACGAGTTACTAATAGGAAATTATTATGAGCTTATGATGGCTCACGCATGACTTTATTTCGTTGTTGGTGCGTCGCAGTCGTAAGCGATACATTTTTATTCTTATCATGTACCAGAAACGGTCAAATCAAATTATTCTATTTCTAGAAAATAGCTAAGTTTTCGTACTACAGGTGTACTAACTGTCCCGACAAAAGTGACCCAGCCGAAATTTCGCTGCTATAACTAGACTGTGATCATATAGCGCAAACCTCCGCCAAGGCTTTTAATCTCAACCAAGAGTGATCCGGGATTCGAATCCTGATTTTCCGATTAATCCAAATTCGGGTCGGGATGTCTGCCGGATCAAGGCCAAAATGTTGTGGATTCATTACCTTGTCGCCATCAGTTATTTCACTCGTGAAACTCGGCCGGTGACTGTATGAGAAATGTTAATCTCCTAAAATTCCCTATTCCGCCATAGTAAGGAAAGTAGAAAAGTTATGCCGAATCTGTATCCGGGACCGGATCACCATCAAAAGTTAACCAGTTCTTCTGATTGGTAGGCCCAATCATAACACCGAGTTTCCATGAAATCGGATGATTATTTGTGCAGTAATCCTGCTTACAGACAGAGTGACTGACAGAATGAATGTAAGTAATAAAGTAAGTAGGCCTAAGTACGTACGTAAATAGATTTATAAAGCGCCATTGTCGAGAACTAATCAGAGGCGATGATAAATGAATGAACGAATGAATGAACGACACACTGCACTAATCGCATAACCTCTGCGTTGGCGGAGGTAACTATGGTGACTGAGCTACTGGATGGTGAAAAATATTGAAGAAGTTTAGCTGTTTCTTCGCACGTAGTTCTGGAGTGCGATGGACGGACAGAGACAGGTGGACAGAATTGCCTTAGCGTATACCGCTCTTAGCGAACCGCGCTTAGTAATAGTGTCGTGTGGTAATAGTGTATATGCCGTTGTGTTGCAGACGACGATGGCTCATTCCTTCCCGGCGCTGACGCGAGCGTTCTCGGACCAGCTTGAAGCAACGACCGCCAACCACAGGTCGTCATCGGCGGTAGCCACGACGACGACGGCGGCGCATCCTTGCAAAGGGAGTCGGGGCGTCGACGTCGTGGTTCACATGACCGGCGGCCGAGTTTTACGACCTGTTCTCGTCCATCCGGACAAATCCCGCCGCTCAGTGTCCGTAATTTTGCCGTCTCAGTCCACCGAGTCAGCGTCGTCGTCGCGCGGTGCCGGCAGGTCACAGTCGATCGACCATGAACGCGCCGCCAGCTGCGGAGGCGAGCTGGTTCAACTGCGGTCACCGGTCAGTGCTGTCGATGCCGACTGTTCGCCGACGTCCGTCAGTTGCTTGTCATCGACGTCGGCCAACACCAGCTTCGCTGTCGCAGGAGGCTCTGCTGACGTCGCCTCGGCGTCTGAATTCGGCGGCCGCCCCACCCTGGGCATTCTGCGCGCCGATTCGGAACCGCGGACGCGGGCGGAACGCCACCGCCATTCGCCGCGTCTCGACAACATCAACACGATGCCGAGCGTCGTTTTCTCTGTGGACGAGATGATGCATGCATGTGGACACGCCGACAGCAGCGACCTCAATGCCGCTGACGCTGACGGCCAGCGTCTGACACGGTCGCGAGCCGACTCGGCGCAGAAACGGTTAAAATATCGAAAAGCTTCGAAAGCTCAGCGGCGCCTCGATTCATCAGCGACGTCCGAAGTGACGACGCCGTTAGTCGGCAGTAATTTCGTAGACAATGACGGGTCAACGGCGACCGCAACGGACACATGTAAAGCGGATGTCGGAAGTCGGCGACGCACCCGGTTGCGTATCAACGTCAGCGGTCAGTACTTTGAGATAGGACGAAAAGCGTTGGCCCGACACCCGATGACGCTGCTGGGAAATGGCGCGCGTCGAACTCGCTATTACGACGCTGAGCGCGACGAGTTCTTCTTCGACCGGCACCGACCAAGCTTCGAAGCGATCTTCGCCTACTACCAGACGGGCGGCAGACTGCGACGACCGTTCAACGTGCCAGACGACATCTTCCTCGACGAGCTGCTCTTCTACGAGCTGGAACAGGACGCCGTCGACGACTATAAGCGGTCGGAGGGTTACGCGTTTGAAAATCTGCCGATGCCGTCGAACGAGTTGCAGCGGCGCGTCTGGACGCTTTTCGAGTACCCGGAAACGTCGCGCGTCGCCTTCTTTATTGCCGTGCTGTCTGTTGTGATGACGCTCATCTCGATTATCCTGTTCTGCATCGAGACGCTGCCAGTCTTCGCGACGTCGCACTGTGTCGCCGATGAGGCGCCTAACTTTCTTGACCCGTTCTTCATAATCGAGACAACCTGTACCGCGTGGTTTACCATCGAAGCGATCGTTCGGTACGCCGCCTGCCCGTCGAAACTTGCTTTCTGGAAAGACTTCAAGAACATCGTCGACGTGCTGGCCGTTATACCGTACTACGTAACGCTGTTCAACGTTCTGTCGTCAATGAGCTGCGAAGGCGCCAAGTCGAGTGCGTCGCTGTCTTTCCTCCGAGTCATCCGACTTATCCGCATCTTCAAGCTCACCAAACACTCGGTAGGACTTCAGGTACTCGTTCTGACGTTCAAAGCCAGCCTCGAGGGTCTCGGACTGTTTCTCGTCGCTCTCTTCGTATCGCTGCTCGTCTTCTCCAGCGCCATCTACTACGCCGAACTGGGCCAGCCCAACTCGCAGATGAACAGCATCCCGGACGCGTTCTGGTGGGCAATCATCACCATGACGACGGTCGGTTACGGCGACAAGGTGCCAGTCGGTCCTACGGGGCGACTGATCGGAGCTGCATGCGCCATTACAGGGGTACTAACGCTGGCCATTCCGGTACCAATCATCACTGGAAACTTCAATCTGTTCTACTACCGCATGTCAGGACGATCTCCGTTAGTGCACTACTGACGCTGGCCATTCCGGTACCAATCATCACTGGACACTTTAACCGATTCTACTCCCACAAGACTGGACGAGGTCGGCACGCTTAGTTCTAAGTGCGCCAGTACTGTTCACGTGTTTCGTCTTGAACACAAACTTCACTAATCGCTCTTCTCGTCTGCGCTGTTTATGCTGAAATGTGTACTGTTTTAAGCATTACAACAGCACGATGCTCAGTAACTTTACGTAGCTTGTGTGTACAGTTTTTTTCAATTCAAGTGATTTTTGGCTGTCTCACAGACCCATTAAATTCACAGGACTGCAGGTGCTCGAACCAGGATCTCGGGTCTGCGAACTTGGGTCCGTTAGATTTTTGCGATAAGACGATACGACATCATTTCTCCGCCACGGATGGCCGATTTCGATGAAATTCGGCAGGCTGGTGCAAAATAGCATGCCGATTACGGTGATATGGTCGAAATCGAAACCGGAAGTAAAATTCCAATATGACGGATGTTAGTTTTTAGAAACCGAAAGTAGTTATATCTCAGCCGTGGATCGAGATATGTCGTCAAAATTTGGTTTACAGATAGATTTTGACATTTTGAAGACGATGACGTCACCCAATTGGAAACCGGAAGCAGTATTGAGCCACCGCGGCTGCTGTCTTGAAAATCGATAAGGTGTCATGACTCCGCGAGGGTGGACCGATTTTGACGCAATTTGGCAGGCTGATGCAGAATAACATGCCGATTATGGTGATGTGGTCGAAATAGAAACGAGAGATGAATTCCAATATGGCGAACGTTTTTTTTCCAAACCGGAAATAGTTACATCTCAGCCGTGGATTGAATATATCCCGACGAAATTTGGTTTGCTGATTAGCGTTAGCCTTCTCAAGAGAGGGACATCACCCGACCCGAAACCGTAAATATTAACGGTATTGCGCCGCCGATTTTCAAGATGGCACCACTACTTCCGATTCCGGATTTGGTGAATCATTGTCTTCCAAAGGTCAAAGTCTATCTGCAAACCAAATTTCGACGACATTATCTCAACCCACCGCTGAGATATAACGACTTACATTTGTAAAAACGAACGTCCGCCATATTGGACTTCTCCTTTTCTACTTCCGATTTCTATTTCGGCCATCACCGTAATCGGCATGCTATTTTGCATCAGCCTACCAAATTTTATCGAAATCGAGCCACCTTTGGCAGAATAATGACGTCGTATCGATTTTTCGCAAAAATTCAATGGACCCAAGTTCGCATGAGCACCTACAGTCCTATGAATTTAAGGGGTCTATGTCCTATCTAGTTGGCTGGATGGTCGATCACACGGGCGAGTCATGGCCAAACGGCTAGGCAGACTTGCCACCGATTCAAAGTCATATTGCATTAGGTGGGAGTCAATATCCCCAAAATTGGGGGTTCTGTTCCCCTTTTGATTTCTCCTCACGTGAACCGAGCTGACCACTGAATATGTCCGAGCAATAGCGATGCCGTTTTGTAGGGCCTGTCGACGTGTATCGAAATAATTTTGATAATGTTGTTGACTTTAAAAGGATCTTGAAAGGCTAGAAAACGTCTAGCCGAACAGTGCTGACACGGCTGAATGGATTTGTACTAGCCTCAACCGGTGTTACACTGCGTTAGAAGGGTCTGGATTTGTCCAAAATAAAGGTACTTCCTCGTAACCTTACAACAAACTCTGGACAGTCGTTTTTTTTGGCTTTTTCATCAATGGAACTGTCGACGATACTGTTGATGACAGGAAACTAACGATTTCATTTACATCACTTGACCGTTATTGCAGCTAGGAAATGCCCACGACATGCATGCACATTTTGTCAGACGTATTTGACTTCGTATTTTTCTTTGGTCCACCTGTGATTCGGATTTATATGAATATTGCACTATTTTCCAGTGAGAATAAAGGCCATAGATCTGTAATTCGCATCTGATTTCGCAACTCAACGGCTGTCGATTTCCTGCTCTGTGTGGCCGAGTATTGAGCAGCTGGTGCCCGGAAACAATAAATTATACGGTGTGTGTTTATAATCGTCAGCGCCGCCATCACCCAGCGTTTGGAGACGCTTGCTGAACGCTTTTCGGTCAGCGAACATTATTAGCATCGAGGCGCTAACATTTTTGTCAATATCTTTCGCTTGCACGTGTATATCTTACGCAAATGCCTGTCCACAAAATATGTTGAGCCGCCTAATAAATATGAAATAACACAACGTACGTGGCAGTTTTCATTATGGTCAACGTTGTCATAAATCGTAATTATTACGTACAACTTGATTTATTTCTTTATAATTATAATTACAAAATAGCTATGTTGCCGAACAGCAACTGTGTTTCATATGAATACAGCAACAGAATTGCAGCAGTACCAGCATGCTATATCCAATTCAATGTTCTATGAAAATTCACAGTTAGCAAAATAACTCGCCTCTTTCATTGCAGGCTGAAAGCCGATAAAATTATTGTATTGACTTTTTGGGCCGAAAAATCAATCTTTCCAGAATAAGTCCGGCAAAGAGCAGCCGATCCGGACCAAATTCAGTATACGTGGACATGTCAAGGGATGACAACGTTCAGAGAATTTTGGACGCGATCGGCCCATTTTAGACAAAATGGGGGCTGGGACGAGTGCCGCGGAGCGCGAGTTTCTTTTGTGTGGTTCCACGCGACCTTTCGGCAACTTCGCAACGGCCAATGTTCACGAAATTTGGTTACGAAACGTATTTCGGTGGAGCATCGAGGAATCCGGAAAGACATTTTCGAAAATTTTTATTATAGGGGTCATTTTCCCGCAAAATGGGAAATCGAAAGTCGGTCAAACAGGCACCTCACTCAGAGCAGGCTACAGGTCACGGGATGCACCACAGAGAGATACTGTTTACTCCGCGCTGTAGTCCAAGAGCCAGGGAGTTTCTGAGATCAGTCAACTTTTCTCTACGATGTACGGTTGCCGAGCTACGGGGCGTCAAATTTGCCCAATTTTCGGATTTTTGCCTATTTTCCCTATTTCCTCATACCGAAGGCTCCTTGCGCAAAATCCCCCCCCCCGGACATAAACACCCGGTCAAGCCCCCTGCAGCCCGGACCGAAGCTATTTTGGGCAGAAGCCTCCCCACATAAAAGCCACCCGGTTATAAGCCTCTTATGTCAAGGCTTTATGTGTCTACCTCATATAAATGTTTAACTATTTTTAACTATCGGAACACAAACCATTTTACAAAGTTACATGTGATGATTTGATTTTGCAGAAGTGTAATTCGTTGTTATCAATTTTATGACTCCGCCAGGCCAGACCGTCCATCCGTCCGTCCGTCCGTCCGTCCGTCCGCCCGTCCGCCCGTCCGTCCGTCCGTCC
>Ga0209149_1001513_pt1 | contig 11900 bp, 5 predicted proteins | sample WorMetTyACAVOLI2_FD_187423 | JGI IMG/M metagenome (GOLD analysis project Ga0209149, IMG submission 187423) | Marine gutless worms symbiont microbial communities from Max Planck institute for Marine Microbiology, Germany - Olavius algarvensis... ... | reverse complement strand
AAGGACAAGAAATAGTTATATTGTACGTGTGTTGTACAGTAATATTTAGACGTTTGTTTATTTGTGATATTTATGAATCAACAGTTGCAGTAGCCTACATATGCAATCAGTGATTGTATTTGTGCTGGCTGTAAAGTTAATTCTCTAATGTTTGTGTTTTGTTATGCTATGTCACTGTGCTTGTAAGCATGTGCGTTTGTCATGTGTACTTAATAAACTACTTACTTACTTACTTACATCAAATACAATTATTAACGGTAAAATTGCCTGCAGTCTTTCATAGCGTTTGCTACGGATTAGGGCTATTTTCTTAAGTTACAATAGCTCACATGGCATATATCAGGTGAAATTCTGTTGTCCCCTGTTTTTTAAATAAATATTATTTCCGTTGTTGCTTTTCATGTGTAAAGGCAGACTGAAGGCACGACACTGTTTTGTTATGACGAAAAAATCGCTCTGCATTGCTCATCTGCAAAATACGATGTGAGTCATCAAATAGGAAAAAATGAATAAGTCTAGAGTCGTGTTAAAGCTGATCATGAGCCACATCGGCTCGTCAGTCACATCGACCGCCATCGACCCGGTGAAAGTCGCTTAGTGGCCTGCTCTCATGCCATGACATGCATTGTAGAGCTGGGCCATTCCGTTAAAATATCGATTCGATTCGAAAACGATATCCACATAGCTGCATAACTGATGAGTTGTTCGTGCTGAATGAGCACTGGCGGTATAGTTCCTTACCGTTAATCCATTCAGTGAATTGCAGTCCATTCGTCTATCAATCTCTATATATTTCTTTGAGACATACGAGTTCCCTGACGAACAACCGATATCACTTGATATACCACTCGCTATAGCCTAGTGTACTGTTGAATCGAACACTATATCTGCTATCAATTTACAAACTTTTAATCACATTCATGATATTATCCCCGCATTGCTATACATTCATCACTTATTATATTATCTGAAATACCATAACATCTTAGTTTCACGCAGAATGTCTCTATGTATGATGTCAAAAGCTTTTCTGAAGAAAAAAAAAATGAAATTGAAGTATATTTACTTACATAACATATCATATAACGTATCATATAACATGTGCATGTACGTTCTGTCGCAGTGCTGAGACCTGCCTGCAACAACAGCCACTTATCTGAAACGCAACCCATGCCGGGCTAAGAAGTTTGTCCCCCAATTCTTTCATCCTGTTGAAAATAATTGACGCTAATACTAGGTAACAGAATTAGCACAACTTCAATTAAGTACTGAGTATTAAAGTGATACCATCACATTCGCCAAAAATATACACTGTGTTCAGAAAAAACACCCACTTTCGTTTTAAAATATAAGTGGGTGTTTTTTTCTGAACACAGTGTATAATGAAGCTAATGTTGCACAATTACGATTCTTAAACGTGGTGATCTGTTTTGTTTTGACCTCATAAGTGAAATAAAAATTCATTTATAAATAGTGGCGCCATCTACCAGGCAACAGTATAACCTGGTCACCACTCACTTGTGAGTGACGTCACGAGCAAAGATACTGTAAGCCGCCGCAGGCGAAAATAACTTGTCAGAAATTCCTACCAGTAATAATGCAGTGCGTCAGTGTTGACACGGACCTTGAGTTATGGTAACTTGTGGCATCACGCGATATTTTGCCGCTAGGTGGCAGCAATGTAGTCAGTTAAGCATTGTAACGAATTTTAATTTTGTTTCTTTTCTATTATCTCTTCTCTAAACAAGTTTGTACGGTATTATTATTGTAATACATCTGCCTCTCAACTGACGCAATCATTATGGACGCTTTAGCTTTCATTTAAGGTATCTTGGCTATTACGTCGACATTATGCAGACATTTCGAACAACGGAACATTTCACTATTATGCATGTTCAAATAGAAAAAAAATTAATAAATTACATACACACAACAACGTAAATTATAAAATAGAACAAAGAAATTCATTTCTAGCATGGCCACGCAAAGGCCAGTGGCACGTTACTCGTAAAAGCATGTAGGCGAACACGGCGTGAATAATAGCAGACCGCGCAGCACTAGGGCCTATAGGCCTACATGTAGAGGCGTGTATTGCTCAACAGATGGAGCCCGAGCGCCGTGGTTCAATGGCGCGTATCGACGACGCACGTGTACTTGCTGGGCTGCGCAGTGCGCATTGCGACGGTGCGTGACGCCGCCCGTCCCGTGCGTGACCGTAACGGCGGCCTGCACGAACCGTCTTACGCACGCGTGCATTCCTGATAATCACAGCCTTGCTCGATGATTTGTTGTTCGTCGCCGATCAACGTCGTATCTGATCGTCGTCAAAACACTCACTGGTCTTATCGGCGGCGGAAGTGACGTCATGAACGAACGCGGGAGGTATTCATACGCCGCCTTCGTCGTCGTCTTCTACGCGTCAATGCTGCTGCAGCTGACTGCTTCACAGAATCAAGAAAACAGTATGTGCACACGCAGACATACTGCGCTCTCTAGTCACGTTGTTGCGGCAAAAATTGGATAAAATATGACTCACGTATAGTATATTATATTAACAGAGTTGTCAGTATACGTAGAATTTTTTTTACCCAGCTATACGTTGTGTCCGCTGTGTCTGCTAACACAATAAATTGTTTCACAAGCAGGCTGTATAAATTCTGGCATTCTGACTTCAAGGAACTGGAGCCGAAGTAAAATGACTGGTCTATTAATCAGTTTAACAAGCAGTAGTAACTATATTTTCCAGACGTGCAAAGAGGTAATAGCTTAACGTAACCGTGTTCTACTCTACGTCTTCGTCATGTTTAACTTTTACCTATGTAATGGCATAAATTTTTATTTTATTACCGATGCATAAAAACTTAACAACCATATATAAACCGAAAATTTTAACGGTTTTGCAGTTTGCGGTTTATAGCGTGAGCGGTAACTCTACTTTAATAATAAGAAATAAAACGTCGTAGCGCAATGTAAGTTATTATGCGGCCCTACCCTATAAGGCCGCATTACGCATTGCACCCCGTCCATCTGTCTGTCCCGTGCCCACCGTTAATTCAACAAGAAACTAAGCTGTCGCCAACAGGTGGCGCTAGGCATCGTATAACAGATTTTACATACTTCCCGGCGAATACAACAGTAGAAATAATAATTGTTCACACATGACGTCCGACCGTTGTAACTGACTTCGTACATTATGTATGCTGTATTTTTGAGATACAGACAATAGAACCGTTTATAGCACCTGAAATGACTTTCAAAGGTCACTCAAGGTCATCGGCAATGTCATACTTCACTAGATAGTCTAGACATTCTATCATAGACCACAAAGTACGTAACACTTATTTTAAATAAGTGTTACGTACTTTGTTTTTCAAACAAAAATAGCTGAAAAGACCTTAAAGATCGACCAACGTCATTTTCTCATTGGCTATGGCACAATAGCCGCATATGACTTTCTATTATTGATCTGCAGGAACCAGTTATCTTGTATCATTTCTGAGGTATTCAACGTTAAATAATGGTGTATCCTTGAAATCTGGGTTATGGGTCATTCAAGATTAATGAAAATGGCGTAATTCTGTAGATCATATACAATACAGCTTCCTATGAGTCTGCCATTTTATAGCTTTATCTTTCGAGTTACGCGTTGAAAAATATCGTGACCTTGAAATCTATGTTAGGGTAACTCACCTTGCGAATTTATGCACGGTCTGTACATCGCTAAAATCTACGGAGTGACCCAGGACTATCTTTCTGCCGTTATTAATGTGGATCTATGTTCACTCAGATCTACACAGCGAGCCCCGGAAAAAAAGCTATGTATATAGGGTTAAGACGGTGCGCTAAGGTCGTTCAGCGTCATTCAGAGTCATCAAAATCGCTACCAATCAAAAACTCACGTCTGACTGCCTAGTTATAGTCTTTCATTGTAACTGTCTGTCTTCTAATGTTGCCGAAATATAACGATTTATTGGTCGAAAAATGCGTTTTTCGCATTTTACCCACCCAATCGCGTTTGAACCCTCGCAAGGGGGTTTCTTTCGGGACCTAGAGTATGACAGTTGGTATCAAAAATCCGGCACAGCTGCTGATGAGTGCGACATGAACAGAAAGCCATTCAACGTTCAAACTATACAGGAGAGGTAACCGACGTCAAGAGTAACTGGCAGAGCAAGTTTGATGGATATCCGCAGTCCCGCACGTCATGTCGGCATAGGCCGCACTTTCTTCTTATAGATTCTTCTGCGTTCAATGTCCATCTCTTGACTAAACTGCTAACTTCCGGTTTATTCTGATGTATGTATACAGCAATACGGTGACACTGGCCGTTGATGGGTGGGCTGTTACATTTGGTACAGCGAGGAGGGGCCTGGGCGGGCTGCGGCCCCGCCCAGTCCCCTCTTCGCTGTACCAAATGTAACAGCCCACCCATCAACAGCCAGTGTATACCGACTTCATATTATTCGGTGTGGCACTATAATTGCTTTTGCGCTAAAAGTGCTGTACTGCTGTGCGCATCGGCAGATGGTGGCGGCTGTTCGGAGATCGACGCCGTGTTTTTGGTCGACAGTTCGCTGAGCGTACGAGAGTTGTGCCCTATGGACGCGGACTCGCCGCCGGCAGACAACTGGAACCTCATCTTGAACTTCGTCAGCGAGGTAGTCGGCGCGATGCCGCTGGACCGCGGCGCCGCACGAGTCGGGATCGCGACCTTCTCGACCACCGTGTCCGACGTCGACGTCATCGGACTGGGCCAATGGAGCGCCACTGACGCGTCGACGCTGCGAAGACGAATCCTCCACCTGCCGTTCCTCGGTGGCAACACCAACACGACCGGGGCGCTGCGGTTCGCCCGGTCCCAGCTCGCAGGTGCCCGCGCCGCCGCTGCCTCCGCCGGAACCTCGAGGAAGCAGTACGTCATCCTGCTGACGGACGGCGCCAACAACGTCGACGCCGATCCAGTGCAGGAAGCCCGGCTGCTGAAACAGGACGGCAGCGGCGACGGCGTCCGGCTCATCACCGTCGGCATCTCGGACTACGTCGACGAGGCGCAGTTGAAGGAGATGGCTTCTGCTCCGGCCGAGTACAGCTACATCCACGCCAGGGATTTTAGTCATCTCAACCTGCTCGTTGGTCAGCTGCTGGACCGCCTCATCTGCAGCAAACCGCCGCCTGCTCAGCGTAAGACAACTCAAATAGCAAGAGTAGCGACATTATCAATAGCCTACACGACATGTCCAGTGAACGCTGCAGCCAATTAATAGCTTTTTCGAATTTATTATTATTTTTAGTGGATTAGCAATGGAACAGACACACTGTCGACGTAACAGTTTAGAGTGGCTAACCTTTAAACTTAAAAGCCATGAAACGTCCACGTGCAATCAGAGCCGCCGGCCTCTAATTACGTATGTGTAGTCGCTGTTGGCCTGTATTATTAGCATGGTGATTTTTGACCTCTGGACCAAGAAATGATGCCATAAGTTATGCGTGCCGTCGAAAAATGCATATATAATTTGAAATTCTTGCGACCTCCGTAACCTTGACCTATGACTTTTTAACTGTTGAATTCTTCAAACATGGCGATTTTGTTCCGTGGCGCAGCGGTAGAACGTTGGTCTTTGATCGGCCAGCTTTCGCTGTCCTGCGCTCAACCTACAGCTGACGGGTGTGGGTAAGCCGTCCGCTATAGGTCAGCCAACTAGGCCGACTCAGCCTTTCATCCTTTCGGGGTCCATAAATGAGTAGTAAGCTGCAACTAGATGTTGTCACCACAGTCCGTGGCGGCGCCATCTGGTGAACGCGAACGAAGGCCAAAGGCAGGCATGGTGTTGTTTGCAGGTTAAACTGTGTGATCCATGTCTGAGCGCCTTGAGGACGAGATGCTTGTCATCTACGGTGCTATATAAATCCACGTACCTTACCTTACGTTACCATTAGGCACTGACAGGACAGTATTTTCACTGTGTTTAAAGATCGCATGACTATTGGTCGTCAGTTATAATGTACTTCACGCCTGCGCTTTGTGAGGCCTCGTGACCTTGTTATTACTTCACTTAGCCGAACAACCGCCGGTCTACAGCTGTTTCTGGTCATTCAGGCACCGCGTCGTGATTAAATTTTGGCGCAAAGTGGTATAGGTTTTACCGAGCTTAAGTTTTTACTTTTTATTCTTTAGAACACGTTCTGAAAAGACCGCAAAACCTATCATCGCCAAACCGGAACACAAGATGTATGCCTAGTGTGCTTAGAAAATTACATCGAGCTTTTTCAATTTCGTATCACCTATTAAATTTTAGGGGGAAAATTAACACACTTTAGCTCATTTTTCGGCAGCGGCCCGTGCGTCGGCAGTCTTTGTGCAGAAACGGGGAAACTTTTCGAAATTCTAAAACAACCTTATGTCGAAGGGATAGTTTGACTACCTTCATTTCGAATTTGGTGAAGCTCCGCCCCCACCACCCCTGAGAAACGTTCCATCATTTTCCCCACTTTTTCAACGCGGTGCCTATAAAACGGCGTGGAATGCCCTTAATCTGGCTTTGTTTTCATACGTTATACCTATGTGTCACTGTCAGTCAGTTGTCATACAGAGGCAGTCGAATTGATGCTCGCACATAGCGGTACGTGTTACGGAAGTTTATTGATTTGCTATCGACTCGCTGCATGCTCATCAAGCATCTGCCGCCTTGTGGCCGTCTTCACAGGGTATATCGTGCAGCCATGCAGCAATTACGTGGACAGACGGCGTGGCAGGTTTTGCCCAGCTGTCAACTAGGCCTACACTGAAGCTATTTTATCAACACAGTATTTTGTACAACTAACATATTATTGTTTCAACAGCATTTAACTAGCTCTATAATTTTTAGATGTGCGTCTTTTAAACCTCTTATATATCAAAACGTTTCATTGTTGACAAATTCTGTGACAGAACAAGCTATTTGAAATGGTGGCATTATTGTGTACACTTCTGGCCGTGAATGATTGATAATGTTAAAACTATCGTACCGCTAACCTTTACGATGCTATCGCAAAACAAACTTACTACTAAAATGTAAAGATGCATCTTATATCTAACGGGTACTTGGTTTGCTAATAATTGATGTGTACAAACCACTACAACTTGCTTACTTTTTGCGCCAAGATACAATGGACAATGATGTTGCAGCTTGCCGGGATTCGCGGGCAGATATCGCGTTCGTGCTGGATGCGTCCGGCAGCATCATCTACAAGTCGGGCAACTCGACCGCCAACTACGCCAACTGGAATTTGATGAAAGCGTTCGTCGTAACGCTGATTCGCAATCTCAAAGTGTCGCACAGTGATACGCGTATCGCCCTCGTTCGCTTCTCGCACGATTCCAGCATTGTGTTCAAGCTGAATAGCTATTCCGCCGCAGAAGAGGCCATACGGGTAACCTTTACGTTTATATTAGCCCGTCTCTACTACCGCTATTAATCTTATACGCTGTTGATGATGATTGTTTCTTTATTCAGCTCCTTGTGAACGAACTATACAACTCTCATTGTGCCCTAGCGTGATATTGTGTTTGGTCGCCTAGGCCCTTATGTCTTTTACAGTGTTTACTGCGCCAAGGCTGGCGGAGTAATGCGATCATTCGTTCTGTCATTCGTTCTGTCTGTAAGCAGGACAACTCACGACCGCGTGAACGGACGTCGACCAAACATGGTAGGCACGGGCAAGGGATGACCCTCTAGAAGTGATTCAATTTTGGTGTTGATCCAGATCCGGATGTGGATCTATAATTAGTTTTGAACTTCTTTAACACTGGTAGATACGCATTTTTAACGATATATTGTCACTCACCAGGGGGCGACGTCGGCGGTTTAGCTTAGTGGTAACGCGTTGGTCTCGATCAACGTAGTTACTCTACGCTGGGCCCGGTTAATGCCTGGATGGGTGACCGTCTTTGGACGGGTAAACTATCTCGGTATGTAACCAGCCACACATGTCAACTCAGCCTGGCCATCCCTCCGTGGGTAGGCGCGGTGAGTACCAGCTTAGGCTGGGAAGGTCTAGCATCCCACTGACCATGCATCACAGACAATAGTGGTTTATCCACCTACGGGCTCAACGGCCTATGCGAGGCCTATGCCTACGCTCTTTCTGGAGTATGGCCCTCCTTTACCATTTACCTTACCAGAGGGGGCGAGGCTGCAGCAGCCTTATCAGATAGCGTGATACGGCGCTTTATACAATTTCAGTGACTACAGGGCGACAGTGCAACGGTCTTGGCTGAGTTTGCTCTCTCTGAGTACTCTTGTAATTTTGTTTGTGACCATGTTTGTTCGTTACCAACACTACGGGAAAACGCTTAACCCTTTAGAGTCCAAAGGCAATTATAGTGCTACATCGAAATCGAATAATACGAAGTTTCTACACTGGCCGTTGATGGGTGGGCTGTTACATTTGGTACGGCGAAGAGGGGCCTAGGCGGGCTGCGGTCCCGCCCAGGCCCCTCATCGCTGTACCAAATGTAACAGCCCACCCATCAACGACCAGTGTACCAATCACTGTATTGCTGTATGATGGTCCGTTGCTCTGCGGTTTAAGTGTGGCGAGGGTTAAAAATATCGCAATAAAGCTTTGAGAATAGCCGGCAGTGGCTGTGAAATAATGCAACACGGTAATCGTTGGTGCTGTTGATGCATTTATAGGCTGTAGAAAACATGATAATCGTTGCGTCGTCAACAAACACGTCGTCAGCGCTCAGACTCATGAGAACCGTCGTGTTCTCGAAGGACAACGGCGACCGTCCAGACGTCAACAACGTCGGCATCGTCATCACCGACGGTCAGTCGGACGACGGCCCCGCAACAGCCGCTGAAGCACTGGCGGCCAAGGATGCCGGAGTGCGCATGTACGCCATCGGTCTGACGGATGAGATCGACGCCGGCGAACTCAAGACGATCGCCAGCGCGCCGTTGACCGAGCACTACTTCAACAGAACGTCGATCAACCTCGTACAGACGGTCACCAGTCAGCTGCTGTGGTCGGTTTGCCACAACCCGTGTCCGCCTTCACCAGCTAGAACACCGACAGTCAACACCTCCACGTGCTCAATCTCTTGTGAGAGGATTTTTCGCTGCTCTAATTTTATAATGATATATGATTAATTTAGTTTTATGCGATCAGGTCAGTTTGTCTGTCATGCCGCCAGTTTGTCTCTGTGTGTAAGATTACTGCAGAAGTTATCAGCCGATTTCACTGAAACTTGGTGTTATGACTGGACCTACCAGTCGGAAAAACTGATTAACTTGTGGTGGTGATCCGGTCCTTGATAGGGATTCCAGATCACTTTTCCACTTTTGTCATTATCCAGAATAGGGGATTTCAAGGAGATTTATTAGCATTTCTCATACAGTCACCAGTCGATTTTTCCGACACTGGACTCTCGAAAGACGCCGACAAGATAATGAATCCACATTTTGCAGCAATCCGGATCCGAATTAGTCCGGAAATCTGGATTCGAATTCCGAATCAATTTTGGTTGACGTTGTGCGTCTTGGCGGAGCCTGTGCTAGCTGAACACGGTCTAGGTTAACATGATTCCTCTGTTCTTGGCAGCACTTCCTATATCACTCAGTGATCTTAATGATCATTTTTATGTGAAGATTTACAAGGATAGCAACAAACCTTGATGATGTCATTGATGTCTTTTAATCTGTAAGACTTTGTTATGGCTGGAATAAATATGATCGTACCTCTTCTTGGTGACTAGTGGCCCACTCATCACGATTATCGTTACGAACTATAACACGGTTATGAATGATGATAAAGATCAGAATGATAATACGTGTAGTAGCAGCATAGCAGCAGCAGCAGCAGCAGCAGCAATGCAAAACCAGCCATCTTGAAACCGATGAAGAATTTGGGCAAAGCGCTGCAGGGAACCCATGTGTTTCACTGTTGATTTTTTTCTTCTGAATTTTAGTGTAAAGTGTGAAACATGAAGCTTGTAGCTTTAAAATTTTTAGACACCTTTGGCAATTTTTGATGCAAATTTCGTCCCCCATTCAAATATACAAAACCGCTGTAATGTACGCTGAGCTGTAGACAGTTGGTGTGTGTTTGTGTGACAGTCTGCGAGGTGGGCGAGCGAGTGTCGTGGACGCGCTATCCGGGACATCTACTACTAGGTCGCAGCTACGCCATGCTGACGGACGTGAGCTCGCCGGTCGAGTGTCAGAACGCCTGCTTACTTGATCGCCAGTGTCGCTCCGTACAGTTCATCGCGTCGCTCCAGCAATGCTCCATTTCCTACTACAACAAGGACCAGGCGCCGGCTAGCTTCCGTACCGACTCCGAAGTCGACTACTACGAGATCGTCTGCGTTGCCGACCGATAACGACACTTTTACTTAACCTTTTAATCGCCCCATTAAAACCACATAGCAACGGACCATCATATACCAATACAGCGATTTGTACACTGGCCGTTGATGGGTGGGCTGTTACATTTGGTACAGCGAGGAGGGGACTGGGCGGGGCCGCAGCCCGCCGAGGCCCCTCCTCGCTGTACCAAATGTAACATCCCACTCATCAACAGCCAGTGTACCAACTTCGTATTATTCGATGTAGCACTAGGCCTATAATTGCCTTTCAAATTTAAAGGGTTAAACACCCGAATTGTTAAACATTATCAATGGCATTTATGCAGATACAGTTGGTTAGTTGAATGATAATCCGAATATATGTAGGTCTATTTATTGCGATAGTCGTTTTGGCATAGCCATATAACTGCAGTTTCATTGTTATCGTTGTCCAGTCCACAGCATTTATCACTAGCATTAGCGTGCAGTGGAAGTAATATCGATTATATTTGTAATTTAACAATAATCTTAGTATTAGCTTAGCTCGTTGTCTCTGGTGGATGTCTGACGCAGGCCTGCTGATGTTAAATAGTAACGCTCCTCGGTATACCTTGTGGCTTAACCCTTTCATGGGCACATTAAAACCTCATAGCAACAAACCATTATACAGAAATACGGTGACTGGTACACTGGCCCTTGATAGATGGGCTGTTACATTTGGTACAGCGAGGAGTGGACTGGGCGGGGCCGCAGCCCGCCCAGGCCCCTCCTCGCTGTACCATGTAACAGCCCACCCATCAACGGCCGGTGTATCAACTTCGTATTATTGGACGTGGCACTGTAATTACCTTTGCACTATAAAGGGTTAATCATAATGTGTTTTACTTTCTGCATTCTGCTGCCACTCGTCAGCTGGTAGTTCGTCCTATCGGCTCAGTGCGTTAGCAAACTCTAACGGAATATCTGACGCTTTAATTTCACGACAGCCGTGGCTGTCACTCGTTCATAGTGTGTGCTATTTATGTCGTTCACCAAGACATTTCTGTTTTCACGTTAGTTGTGCTTTAGCGGGGTTTTGGTATAATATGTTATATGACGTTTTACACTGACGTTACACTTTGTACTATATTATATAACGATAAAGCTGTAGGCTTAATCGTATAATAACTGCATCTGCATTTTTATTAAGCCCTCCCCGTAGCAAAGCGCCGGGCTTCACGGGATGGCGATGTCCTTTATTCGTTCCTTTGTTTGTCTGTCGCCAACGCGTACTTATCGGGCACTGGCCTGACTACCTAGCAGCCCAATAGTGTTGGCTGTCAGTGCTACTGGACCACTCAGGCCAGTGGCGGCGGGGGCGGCCACTCGGGCCACAATGACTTATTTTATTTGCACTTTTTCTGATTTTAGACAAGAAACTTAAACTTAGCTATTGCTAACAGGTCGCGCGTGCTCATATATACCGTAAAACCTCGGATAGTAGCCGGGTCCCGTATACAAGCCGGGCCCCGGATACAGGCCGGGGGTTCAAGTGAATTGTACCAATAGAAGCCGGGTCCCGGTTACACGC
>Ga0209149_1001512_pt1 | contig 11903 bp, 14 predicted proteins | sample WorMetTyACAVOLI2_FD_187423 | JGI IMG/M metagenome (GOLD analysis project Ga0209149, IMG submission 187423) | Marine gutless worms symbiont microbial communities from Max Planck institute for Marine Microbiology, Germany - Olavius algarvensis... ... | reverse complement strand
CGTTTTTAAATGTCGTTTAAAATCGTTCCTGTATGATTGTGCCTACGTGTAGAAGCGCCTCTGTGAAATTTAATTTTAAGCGGCGCTATAAAAATTCTCCAGATTGATTGATTGATTGATTGATTGTTCTTGCCTCACCTGATTGTCGTTTGTCTTTCACAGGATTGATGGTATTCTTGCTTGCAGGCTGAAAAGCAGAACAAGTTTGAAGAGGAGGAGGAGGTTGCGGAGGAGAAGGACGAGGAGGAAGACATTGAAGCAATCATTGCTGAAGAGTTTGCAGTAAGATATTTTCTAGTATACCAGCTCCTTCATGTTTTGTGGAATATGGGCTGTAAAATGAGTTAGTTTTAGCACTGAAACTGACATAAGCTGGAGTTTCGGCATTGTTTCAGTTGCTACGAACTCCCAGCGCACTGTTGAGTTGCATGTAGCTGAATGCCACAGGATGCCGGGAACAGTTTGCTGGCCACAGCTGTTGCTGTTTCAAATTACTGGAGTAAGAGTTAGATAGTTTTTTTTCATTTTTCTTCAAAACCACACATTTGTCAAAGAAACCGAGTAGTGCATGTTGCAGTAGTTGGTGGTAATCTTCAGTTAACTATGTATCCGACTTAGCCACATTCTCTGCTATTTTCACACTTTTTATCAAATCACACACCCACAGACAGACACTTTCATTGTTAAAGTGATTAGAGGCATTAAATTAACCAACAAAGCACTCAGAGAGCGCAAACTCTGCCATGCCCGTTGTGTTGTCACCCTGTGGTGACTGAATACATGTCGTACAAAATGTCATATCTGATAAGCCTGCTACAGTGTCGCTCCCTGGTGAATGACAATATATCATAAAAAGATTTGTATCACGCAGTGTTGAGGAAAGGGAAAAACTAGTCGTAGATTTACATCCGGATCCGGATCAACAGCAAAATTTAATCGTTTCTACATGGTTACCCAGTGCCCAGGCCTACCATGTTTGGTGGACGTCCGTTACTGAATTCATGAGTTATCCTGCTCACAGAGAGAATGACTGTCAGAACGAATGACCACATTATTCCACCAGCCGTGGCTGAGTAGTAAAGATTTTCTAATTTATATCAGCGCTAGTTATATATTTGATACGTGTAGTAGTAATGAGGTACTGATGAGATGCTGATTACAGGAGGAAGAAGTGGAAGAGGAAGAAGAAGATGAAACTGAGGAAGATGCTATTGACAGAATGAAGACAGAACTATCTGAGAATTATGAGAATGACGTCAGCCTTGTTACAGGTGCTGCGGTGAGTAGTCCTACTTTCGTGCTGCCCTCTCTATCTTGTTTACATTCTTTTGGTGCCCGTTTTCAGTTTGAACTGATCTTTTCTTGTGGTTTTACCCAGAAGGGGTACAGTGCCAAAGCACGGTGGTTCGGAGTGTGCTTTAAAAATCTTCCACTGTTTCTTTGAGTTTTTACTATGGATACGCACGACTATATAAATCTTGAAACAGTGTCTTGTGTTGAGACAATCTTAAGAACGTTTACAGATGTCTTTGTCCTGATGATGATGATGATCGACGACGATGTACGATGATGATGATGATGATGATAGTGTTGGTCTTCATCTTTGCTGACGAGGGGCAGGTTTAGTCAAGAAGTGCTCGTGAGTTCCTGCAGCGGTCCACCTATTAAACTCAGCAGTAGCACTTATTAACTAAACCCGCCCTAGGTAAAAGTAAAGTAAACGCGGCCGTTTGTATAGCGCATCGTCACGAACACGTCTCTAATGCGCCACCGCTTGCTGTAAGTCGGCGCTGATCTCTGCTATCACTAATCTACACCATGGGCAATAAAAAAACGTGCCACTTGATGTTTTTTCATAACTTTGAACTGGTATTTAGCCAGCCATCCAGGCCATCTGAACCTGGCCATCCCTCTGTAGGTAGGTACAATGAGTACTGGCAATGGTCACGACTATCGCTAGAGAAGACACGGTAAGTTCTGCATAACACTAGAGCCTGTTACCATGACTGCTGGCATCCCAGCCTCATCAGCTATAGTTGCTGGCTGTTAAGTCAGCCAGCCATTCGACCGACGTGGGTTGTATACTAGCTTAACTGGATTTAACCCTCAAAAGCCCAAACTTCCAGGCAAGGAACCTTGCTATCTAGACTATACGGAATCTTCTTTACGTGGAGGCTAACCTTGCTATAGACTATACGGAATCTTCTTTACGTGGAGGCTCACTGCCTAGAGACCACGGGATCAGTGCTGGCTTCAAACCTTATATCAAATATGCAACTGCTTTTTCCTACCTTTCATCTCAGATAGCCGATTTCCCTTTAAAGTGTTTAGATTTTCTTCAGGCCAGATGTCATTCCTGACTTCAAACCAGTGGTGCCAGCTGACTGAAGATAAAGTGATGCTCGTACTGCAGGTGTTTTATACGGTTCGGCATTTTCAGGATAAATTGGAGGAGCTAATGATTCCCCGGCTAGTGATTCCGGCTGGACGTAAGCCACACATCGTGCAGTACGTCATCAGTAAGAAGCTGCAGCCGGTCGTTCAGCAGCGGTACAGTATGTTTGAGCGCGTCTACAGCGTCAGCGTTAAAGTCGCCAGCAAACTGCTCGACTCCGGCTACAAGCTGATGAGTCGCTTTGGCCACTGGTGTCCTGTCGCTGTGCGTCCTTCCGCCTTGGCTTTGTTGACATTTTGTACAATACAGTAATGCACACTACTTAGTTTTTTATCGACAAATGCAACGTTAGTATGCGTTTTGTCTGCTGTAATTCTGTCTATCTGTCCGGTTACAGAAATCTCGGCGACGGTGACACCGATCAGCGTGAAATTTTGCATGATGGTATATCGATCCCAGACACAAAGTTTCCCCTTAAATCCAAAATTTTGGCCCTCTAAACAAGCGAATATCTCAAAAATGATAAGTCGCAGCGTTACATGTCAATTAGAGCTTAAAATATCAGCCGGATGAGAGCTTTCTAAAAATGTATAACGTGGGACCCAGGGGAGTCCTCTATAAGCAAAAATATGTATTTTTTGTCTGTGGAGATATCTCCCCGATCGACGTCAAAATTGTACGATAGTAGAACTCTGTCCCGGACATGGGCTTTTCCACTTTTATTGGCAATATCTTCTAGGGATTTTCAAATTGGGGGGTCAAAGTGGTACTTTTTGACCGTGATGGTTTACTAGTATGCCTTTGTCTGATACTAAGTCTGCTATAATTCTGTCTATCTTTGGGGTTACAGCTATCTCGTCACGTTGACACCGATTGGCGTAAAATTATGGACAATGGTGCATATCGGTCCCGGACACAGTGTGCCCTTTCGGCGGTGGTTCACCACGCTTCGGTGGTCTCGTGTATAGTGCAGACCATCGCTGGCTCACGTGCGTGTTAAACGGAGCAGTGGATATTGTGTATAGAGCCTCCACCATCGACGTCAATGTGGTATAAACTAAGACAGTTGTTCAAATGATGACGATCTAGCAGTGATCGACTGGATATTCATTGAGAACCGCAAGTTGTTCATACACACCTGCATTGGATGCCACCGTTAATTTTAATAGTTTTTAGTAGGCTAGATAGAGGCATATAATCAGCGATGGAGATGTTGCCCTTGAAAAAGGGGGCGGGGTGTTGCACATAGTTTTAACTGCACCCCACGTTTGTCGATATGCATCTTGCCGATGCACTTCTTTTTCTTTTTTTCTGGCATTCCGTGTGGACCTTGCAATAATTCACATTATTTAGGCCACGTTAAACACAATAAATATGTCCAAAATGATTGCAGCTAAAACATATCTCTGAAAAAATATAATAATGAATATGGACAGACTAGAGAATTAACTTGGGGCTTAACTAATTTAGTATTAATTTTAAATTGAATCACTTAGTTTTAAATGTAATTAGATTAGTGTTGTTCACTGCCCCTCCTCATGTCCCACTAATGGCCTTGCAGGCTGTGACTGTGAGCATTAGCCGTTCAGGCCTCGTAGCCCTTTTCTGGTGCCTAACTGCCTATTTAAAATTACAGGATGTGCCACTGGTTAATCTGAAGCTATTTTATTGAAGTTTTAAATGACTGTCTCCAGACCGTACAGAACCAGTTGTTAAATTTCTGCATGGCTGTTTTGTTAGTTGTTGGATGGAGCATGGATTCCACCAGTTGCCGAAAGTTCAACTTTCCCGGCATTGTATCGCCAACACATCTACTTTCTGTCATCAGCCGAGGCGAGGACGCAGTTTATGTCAAATCCACTGGCATTCCTCTGTCAGCCGTCACCGAAGCCTGTTGTTCCCATCCGTATAGCAATTGTTGGTCCTCCAAAGTCAGGCAAAACTACATGTATGAATATATTCTATTTTGTATTATATGTCACTTACATTGATTTTCATTTGTTACCTCCACTAAGGAGGTTATATTTTACCTCAGTTTGTTTATTTGTTGATTTCACATAATTGAGCAGGATTAGTAAAAAGGTATGGATGAATGTTCACGAACTTTTTGGACGTTGTAGGTCTTGGGACAGGAAAAAGGTTTGTGGGTGATCTCACTGATCTGGGTCAAGAAATTTTTTTACCTGATTTGTCATATAATTACCGGTACATGGACAGTCAAGGTCTGTTGCAACGTCCTGGAATAATCGTGAGCTTTAAAACATTTTGCCCGAATACTGTGGGGTGTACTGTTGCCAGTATGCTGTATCCATGGACTGAGAGGATGACCTGGACCTCGACAGCAGTTGGGAATGGGTCATGTTCCAGCTTATAACAGTAACAGTAGCAACAGTTGGTCGTAGTGCCCCCCCTACAGTAAGACCGATGGCGCATTCCACAGTCATTTTAGTCAGTGTTCACAGTGAAAGCAGCATGAAACAGAAAACTCACAAACGTAAAAGACAATGAAAAACAATAAAAGTCGACTGAAACCAGACAAATGATGGAGAAGGGCTGTGACTGTCTTGTTAGTGGCGCGACGATTTGTCGCCGACTACGGCGTGGTGAGGCTGTCGATCGGCGAAGCCCTGCGTACCGTGCTGGACACTCAACCAAACAGCGAGCTGTCTCAGTGCATTCTGTCGTTCCTGCTCGAAGGTCACACTGTCCCGGATGAGTTGGCAGTCCACGCGCTCGAGATCGCCCTCATGGACATGAAGTGCAGAACACGCGGGTATGTGTTTGACACAACTATCGGCCCGGAGAGATCTACGGGTCCAGACTTTCTAGCCAATCACAATGAGATGTGACCGAGTGGGATTCGTCATGAAAGGCATAAAATCATCATCATCATATTGTTTCGTGCCCATTTCCACACAGCTGCATTCTAATGCACTGGCAGATCCAGTGGATGGCATGAGGACCTATGCCACCTTCTTGGTTAATCTGGGATGTGCCACTGTGGTGGTATAACATCTCTGACGTTCTGCCTTTTTGACCTTTTGTTTGATCATGTTTGATAGATAGATTAAGCAGGGCTGTGCATCGACATTCTGCGTCATATCTTAACTAGACAGAAACCTTAGTACTTTTTTAACTTTTTCTACAACTTTTTACTTACTTCAGCACATCAGAGATTTCACGACTATGCACTATATAAATTCACTTTTTGCTTCCTTACTTTGTCATCGATCACTGAAGTGTGTCTGTGGTTTTGGTAGCTGCTAATGAAGACTGAGTGTTACAGGTACGTGCTAGACGGCTACCCACTGACAAAGATGCAGGTGATGTTGATGGAACAGAGAAACATCATCCCAGTTCGTGTCATTGAACTGGAGGTTGATGGCCGAGACTGCGCCGACCGTGCAACTGCCGACCGATACTCAAAGGATCGGTGAGACTGTGATGCAGATTTAGAAGCAGTAATCTTGATAAAGATTTCAGTTACAAATTTCATATGAATATATTAAGAATTTTACAGCAGGTTTCATTTCATTCATAGGACAATTTTTACCATGCGACGCATATGCATAGCGTGGACTGTGCCATGGCAAGATGTCTGTCTGTCCGTCTGTCACACGCCGGTATTCTGTCGAAACGGCTAAACATGTCATCATAGTATTTTACCATTGGGTAATGGGTAAGCACACCATTCTAGTTTTTCCACACCAAACAAGATGGCAATATTCTGACGAGGACCTCCCTAATGGGGGCGTCAGATACAGGGGGTATGAAAAAATCACTATGTTCGACCAGTATCTCGCTTTATCTCGGAAATGATATAAGATAGAGCCATAGTTGCTCTGCGAAACCTCATCCAACCTTTCGAGAGGTACTAGTTTGAATGACTTTGAGTGACCTCTAACCCACATTTGAAGGTCACGATATTATTCAACGTCAAATAACTCCAAAATGGTACGAGATAGATCTATACTTAAATGGCGGACCAATAGAATGTCGCATATTGTCTATTGAACGGCGCTATTTTCAATGACCTTGAGCAGTCCTTAACCCAGTTTTCAAGGTCACGCCATTCTTTGACGCTGAATATCTCATAAACGGCTAAAGATACGGCCATAGTTACTATGGAAGGCGAATAGGAAACCGCACCCAAGCCTTCGAATGGTACCAGTTTGAATGACCTTCAGTGACCTGTAACCCAGATTTCAAGGCCACAGTTGTTCAACGCCAAATAACTCGAAAATAGTACAACGTACAGGGTGGGCCAAATTAAACGGGGCCAGCTTACATTTTTGCTGCAACAAGCGAACGCATTTATAAAATTAAATGATTTTTGGCAGGTGTAAACTACATAGAGCAACAAGCCACATGATGCCAATTGTATCTTAACGAAAGCGTAACACGCTAGAGGGCGCCACGTCTATCATCACTTATGATACAGGCTGATAGGCCTATGTGCAAAGAAAGTCCTGTTGTACTCCAGAGTACAGAAAATACAACATGCGTTATTTTAGCAAAAATATATTCCCCCAAAAAGATTACAGTACATTATTATAGATGCTAACAAATAAATACTAGCAAAAGCAGACGATTTTTGTACCATAGAAGTTGTTTGTTAATAAAATTGTTTTAATGTAAATTTATGATTAAGTAAAACGGCTAAAATGCTACCACAGAGAAAATCATTAGCTTTTGTAGCGCCCTCTGACGAAAAGGATTTAATATTTATGCTTCACAAAGTGCGTAAATGAACTATTATTTCATCTGCGAAAAAATATCATAATTCTGTGAAACGTGCTTTACCACGACGAAATAAACTGCATTGTCCTCGTTTAATTTGGCTCAAACTGCATTGTCCTCGTTTAATTTGGCTCACCTGGTAGAGCTATATTTGCAATGGCCGACCAATAGTAAGTTGTATATGATCTATCGAACAGCGCCATTTTCAATGACCTTGAATGATTCTTACCCCCGATTTCAAGGTCCTGGCATTATCTGATGCTGAATATCTCAGAAACAGTAAGAGATACAGACATTTTCAATGGAATACTAATAGGGACTTGCTTATGCACTACTCACGGGTGTCATTGCGAATGAGGTTGAGTGACTTAGCGAAATATTCAATGACACACAGCATCGTGCGGTCCGTCTGCGACAGCTGAGCTTCTTGTTTTCATTCACAGGACTGTTATACAATATCTTTCAACAGCTGATATAGACAGACACCTTCATTTGTTTGTTCATTGCGTCTTTTTGCTTCCATGTTAATGCTAACTGCATTGGCCATCATAAACATCTTGGTATTATTATTATTATTACCTCCATCAAGGCAGAGATTATGTGAAATCATGGAAAACATTTACAACGAATGTCAGACAAATGCAGCAGTGGAGGCATCATCATGACCGCGAGCGGTCTTCAGCACTCTGGTTCTGTGTCTACAGGGTTCTGCCACTGCATGACAGTGCCGAGATATTTACGATCAAGATGGCAGCTTGGCACAATGAAATCGGCGCCGTTCGCAGCTGGTACCAGACAGAACATGACAACTGGTCAGTGGTCGCCAGTAATCGGTCAAGGTGGTGGGTTTGGAATGCCGCCCTAGAGATTGCTAAGAAATCGGTCATTCAGATACAGACGTACCTGCAGCGAATTTCCGAAGGTATTTCGTACACTATGTTTTGTTCACAGTTGTAGAATAGGCGGTGGACAATGCGCAAAGCCTAAGAAGCCATCCAACCTGAGACTACAAACGCACAATATGTTGACTATTTTCTTTTACTTTTCAATGGCATAAAAACTGGGATGATGGGGTTGGAGCACACTGGGCAGCCAAGTTAGGGCTGCCAACATTATTTGGCATATTTTTTTTCTAATCTCAAGACTTAATTTCTAATCAGACTATTTTCCTCTAATAATCACAGGAAATAACAGACATTTTAATTGTTAATTAATAAAGTTAGTTAACTGTATTTATTTGTGAATAAACCTTTTATGACATTATTTACAATTTCTCATACATAAAGTTGATATACCGTATCTGTTTGTGATCTATCTGATTGCTTCTGTCTAATGAGACTGTTTTAGCATAAAGATAGCAACTGCAATGGTGCCCTGTTTTTGCAATGCTGATTATTGCATTTAAATGTTGTGTTTTTGCAGGCAAAGCAGCGTCGATTGCCGACATGTGCATAATGCCGGATGAGTTCAAGAGACGCCTGAGTGACTGTGCTGAGTATTGTCCAGTCAGCTTGGCCAACAATGAACTCATTGACTGTTCTTCGTACAGTCGCCTTACATTCGCCGCCGAATTCCGAGGTAATTATGTGCACTTTTGGTCTGTATATCACAGCCTTTTTGACTACGATTTCTCAAGTTTAACTGGCTTGGGTGATACTCTGCAATCTCCAGAAGGCTTGGAGACTGCTGGTGTTAGAGCAGTGTGTTGAGCTTTGCTATGCCTAACCAACAGTGTCAAGCATGGAAGGCAATGAAATCATTCCATCACATTTATGAATGATACAATTAATTAGTTTCTTAAATTCTTTTTTCAGCAAGTCATCTGCATAGTTACTTAATGATGTAGTATTTTAATTAGAACATCAAAATTTAATTTTATTATTTCAAAAACAAAACTGGTTGTATTTAAAGGATGTTATTCTGCATTTTTGCGAGTGTTTTAAAATGTAATTCGAATTTTTACCGTGGACAATTGTTCCTGTACACATGGTGTTTTCCAGGATTGTACTACAAGCTGGATGGTCCTGAAAAGCTCGCCAGATTTTTGGAAGATGCAGAGAAATACGTGGCTCCCCAGGCACCTTATACGCTTCCACCTCCCGAGCTGTTGCCAAGGCGACGGACAGCTGCAGATGCGAAGCAGATGTTTCCTAAACCGATTGAACTGCGTGGTTACTGTCCTGTTACTTTCTTCGAAGGAAAGTGCAGGTATGTAAGGCCGGCCTTCAACACGTTATCACCCATATTGGCATGTTTGGGAGTTGGTAAACTTGTACCATTTTTTGCAAGCTCTATATCACATGCGTTTAGCTACTGAGCAGACTGCTTTGCAGTCTTTGGTGAGAATTTAAGAAAAGGCTCAGAATCCCGAATGCCGGGCATATATTGTTGGTGGCAAAAATGGCGGTCTGGAAGAAAACTGGGCTTCTGGCGCCCTGGCCTCGGCCTAGAACCATGCCTGCTTAGGATGGACATTCGGCGATACTTCAGCAAATGTGCTGTTGGTAATTTTAACTGTTGCAGGCATGAATCCGTGAAGCTACAGCTACAGTTTTTGCCGCACGATGCTATGCATAAGCGTGGCCTGTGCCGTCATGCGGTGTCTGTGTGTCCGTCTGTCACGTTCGTGGATCGTGTCAAAACGAACAAAACTTATCTTCGAAATTTTTTCACCGTCGGGTAGCCACACCATTCTAGTTTTTCCATACCAAACGGGGTGGCGATATTCCGATGGGAACCCCCCTAATGGGGGCGTCGAATGCAGGTGGGGTATAGGCAGAAATCGCAATTCTGGTCTAATAGCTGGTTATCGAAGATTGTTGGACGTGCGAAGTGCCAAAAATATTTACCGACGACGAAGCAGAGTATATGACACAGTCAGCCACGCACCACTGGCTATCGATCAATTGCTGGACGTGCGAACTACGAAGTGACAAAAACAGTTACCGACGACCATGCAGTGTAGATCGCACAGTCGGCGAATGTTTGTTTGTGACAGCCTGCAGCATGGACCAATACGCCGAAGAGAAGAGAACAGAAAAGAATTTAATTGTACGCAGTGGTATATCTGAAGCTGCAACAACTAATAATAATAAGAGTGCGCTCGACATTTTGTATTGAAGCTATACAGACACGAAGCATCGCGTGGCCTCTTTACGACAGCAGAGTTTCCTGTATTGTAATACTGTGTCAGTATCGTACATGACTGACCAGCGTAAATTGCTGTTCTACCATAAAATGTCATCCAGTAAAAACGTTATACTGAGAACTATGATGTGCTTGCCTCGAGTGTTGTTCACTGATTATGTTGTTGTGTGGCAAACATGGTGTTGAACCTACTCTAAGTAAAATGGCATAAAAGACGCGTGATACATCAGTGGCTATATAATTGTAGTATTTTAGAGTGTTTGCAGTGTATGTTTTTATCTTTTTATGTGTTTATACTTACTTACTTATTGGCATAATAAATAACTAGTAATGAAACTCGGATATAACATAAAACATGTGTTAAGGGCGTGTACCAGAAACCTAAACTTAGTGTGAGATTATCAGGACACCAGATAACATGTTGCACAAATCTCTGCTTAATTGTGTCATCGACATTGGTCGGTTCAGTGAATGCGTTTGTGCTAGGTTTGAGGCAATTGTGCCTGGCAATCCAGAACTTGTTGCCGAGTATCAGAACAAACTTTACTACCTGGACACGGACGAAAAACTAGAGAAATTCATGAGGTATGTATGCATTACTGCTGACTAGATTTTTTATTCGTTTTTGTGGAAAAAACGTGTGCCACGGAGAATGGACACATTTACTAGCCTGTTTACTAGAATGAATTAGTCTGGTTTTAGTGTAGTGCCGAGTTGTTCATGATTCTATGTAGTATTTGTGTAAGTGCAGTGTAATGTTTAGTTTCAGTCAGGTCGTCAGCTGGCAAGAACTCTACGTCACAGCACATGGGAGTGTGACACTTAACTTTCGCGATCCAAACAAAACTTAGGGTTACAACTTTTGAGACAAAAAATTTCCCCAACTTTTCAGACAAATTTGCAGCAAAGAAACTGAACAAATGCACACAATTTGTCAACAGAGATTCCAACACACGTTTAGCTAGAAGATTATTATTATTATTATTATTAAAAATGTAAAGATTAGAGTGACACTGTCATGAATAACATTGCAGGGGCACTTTACAGAGTTATTAAAATAAAAAATAAAAATAGTCAGCATTCCACAAAACAGGAAGAATGACTGAGGTACTGCAGTTATGAAAACTAATAGGATATGCCTAAACTGCCTGACTAGTGTTTAAAGTTTTTGACAAATTTTCGCTGACTTTTCCAGAAATTGGTAACCAGGCACTACTACTGCTGCTTCTACCACCATGACTGTTCGTTTTAGTTTGATTGGCCAATCAATGTATTGTGATCGCCACAGGTTGGGGTCCATTCACACATAGCTGCACTGTACTTGTAAAGGTGCATGTGTGAACATCCACCAAAATGCACACAGCTCAACACAGCACATGTGTGACTGGATCCTTCCGTCAAAGGTCTCAATTGCTGCAATGTGATTTTTAAGCGCCTCACTTTACGTTAGTAAAAGAGGCGCTTATTGAGATAGGCTGTGTCGTGACGTCGTTGGTCGGTTGGTTGTCACGCGCGTGCACTGTGGCCAAACGGTGCATCCTAGGCCTATAGTTACTATGGAACACTAATAGGAAACCCTACCCCAGGAATTCAATGGTACAACTTTCGACCCCCTGGGGTG
>Ga0209149_1001511_pt1 | contig 11904 bp, 4 predicted proteins | sample WorMetTyACAVOLI2_FD_187423 | JGI IMG/M metagenome (GOLD analysis project Ga0209149, IMG submission 187423) | Marine gutless worms symbiont microbial communities from Max Planck institute for Marine Microbiology, Germany - Olavius algarvensis... ... | reverse complement strand
CCTTGCGGGGTCGATAAATCGAGTACCAACCTGCCCGGTTGGGGTGAAGGCGGGGCGGCCACCTCTGTCGGGTAGCAGATAACACTGTGTGATCCCATTTGACAAGTGGCGTCCCGTAGTTCTGAGCTGAGGTGAATTTCACGAAGAACTATACGCTCCTTTGCCTTTACCTTTAGGTGATTAACTGATTATGTGTCTGTCTGTGTCGTCGCTACTCCTCCTACAATGCGCCCTATATACAGGCCCTACAGTTTTTGTCTGATTCTCACGAAACTTGCAAACATGACCTATGTGCCAGTGCCAATGCGCAACAACAGAACTGTGGAACATATATTCGAAATTTTTGGCGAATTTTTGTAAATTTCAAATTTGGATTCAGTCTCGGCGGAGCTAGCTAGGCCGAAAGGCCTCCTCTAACTTACTTGTCATTTAGACGCAAAATTTCCTGTGTCTAGTAATAATTAGTCAGGACAACCAAATATATGCGACAGACATACATGATACATAGAGACGGACAGACGCACTGACGGCAATAAAACGTGTCCCTCCCCGGGCGCCGGTCAACAGTTCAATTACCAGTCGCAGTGGCATCGACGAGAATGAATGAGATGCGGATACAAACAAGTACGAAGACGCAGCCAAACGTAGACAGGGAACAACAAGCAGAAGACTTTCTAACGTTGCGTCTAGCGGACTAGCCATAGCGAATAGCGATAACATGGTCGTACGAGCCGGAACCCTAATCTAGAGCCAGGAGGTCCAGTCCCATTACATCCGGTTTAGTCGGGTTGACTGGCTACTCTAGCCGCTGCGGTGGTCAGTTTTATTTTATCTCCGTCTAGCTGCCGTCGGCATCTAGCCACTGGTCAAGCTCTTGGGCCGCGGCCAGCGACGCATCGAACTAGCGATAAAAAACCTGCATAAAAAACCGGGGAGACGGGCAGCGGCGGCCAGTGGCGGAGCAGCGGGCACGCAGTGAGTCACTCGCGGCCAACGCTACTGCAACTGCGACGTCGGCGTCGCACTCCCGTCGCGTCTTCTTTGTCGACAGCGGCACCGCCGGGACCACACGCGCGCAATAACTGGGCCTCGCAGGGCTGCTCGCGCCCTCCGCTTGATTAGTCGACAGGCGTATATCTGTGCTACGGCGGCAGACGTACGCCAGCCGGGCGCTCTGCGTCGTGCGAAATACTGTTCGACTTTTTGGCGGCCCAGACGTCTGACGGTATTTGTGTTAGTGGCGTCGCCGCCCACATCGTTCATCGCGCAGTCGGCACGTTGTGTACGTGACAGCGAAGCCAGGTCGATTCACGTCGACGGCGTTGAACGATTGACGCGCATTTGTCGACTTGGATACGTCGTCGGGAGTCCGCCATGGCCAGTGTCGCTGCCCACGTCGCCCGGCCGCTACCCCCGGCTGCTGCGGTCGCCACCGTGCCCGTGACCGGTATCATCAGCGGTCCTTCGTCGTCGTGTGGTGCCGCCGCGGCAACTGTCGCGGCGTCGACGTCCTCCGTCACTCCGTCAGCCCCGCCGCCGTCCATGCCGTCGCCGCTTGTCGCGACGGGAAGTGGTGGAGGGAAGGACTCGAGATGGCTCACGTTGGAGGTCTGCCGCGAACACGTTCGACGACGCTGCACGCGGTCCGACGACGAGTGTCGATTTGCTCATCCGCCGCCGCACGTCGAGGTGCAGAACGGACGAGTCGTGTGCTGCTTCGACTCCATCAAGGTAGACGTACCTGCACTGCTGTCTCCATTGTCCGTAGGCTTCGGTAAGCGACTGCGTTCTGCGTCGTACCAAAATGCAAACCCTGCTACTGAACCGTAACCCGCTCTTGCCATAGGCCTGTAGGGAGCAATTTGGCAAATTGCACATTTGACCAAATGCGCAGCGCGTTTGATCAAATGTGCGCATTTAACCAACTTGCATACATGCGCGGCATTTCGTCGAGGTAAGGTTTAGGGTTGGATTAAGGTTAGGGATAGGGTTACGGTTTGGGTTGGGGTTAGGATTAGGGCCCGGGGTAGGGTTGGGGTTAGTGTTAGGGTTAGGGTTAGAGTCATGGTTAGGGCTTTGATCAAATGCGCATTTGCCAGACGCATAGCGCATTTGTTCAAATGCGCAGATTGATGCGCAGATTGACCAAATGCGCCTTACAGGCCTACCTCGGAAGTCCGAACCCAAAACATGTAGTTAAACTAAATGCAAGATCACCGTATCGGAACACCGGAAATGTAGCTTATTCAGTGAAGACCTGCACACGCATGCGCACTGATAAGTTATACTGCAGTGTTCTGTTGCGGTAGTCTCGTTTGTCGTTTCTTGTGCGTTCTTCGATAGTGTTGTTTATACAAGTAGCTCTGCTGTCGCAAAGAGGCCGCGCGTGCTTCGTATCTGTCAGTAGTTAGCTTCAACAGTACAAAACGTAGAGTAGAGTAGAGTCTTTTATTGTTAGTTACGTAGGCTACAGATTTATCACTGCGTGCAGTTAAGTGCGCTGTTCTGTTGTCTTCGGCGTGACGTCGAGGCTTCTTGTCATAAACATTTCGTCGTCTTCTCCCACAATCAACATCCCGCTTACTACGAGCGAACTTGGGAGACGGTGGCCGTCGTCCACCGGCGACTCTGTTGACAACTTGACAACACCTGTGTCATGTATCGCGATTTCTGCCTACCCAACCTGCATTCTATGCCCCCGTTAGGGCGGTTCCCGTCGGAATATTGCTATGCCGTTTGGCATGGAAAAACTAGAATGGCGTGGCTACCCGATGGTGAAAAAATTTTGAAGATATCTTTATTCGTTTTGACATGATCCACGAACGTGATAGACACACACACACAGACAGACACCGCGTGACGGCATAGGCCGCGCTTATGCTAGCATCGCGCGGCAAAAATCGTACGAAACTCTTATTGCACTCATGGAAACTCGTACGACACCGTATGATCTGTTCGTATCCTGTCGCACAGTACTTGTGGCTGGTGTTTATAATTACCGAGAACTACCGAGATGGCACAGGTGCAGCGGGTAAGGCTAGGAGTACGGGTTAGTGTCAGTTTTCGGTATTTTTCTGTAATTATAAACACTCCTTGTGACTACAACTTAATGCGCCGCCGTTAGCCGACGATAGTCGGTTGCATTAACATATTCTTCACTGACTAGATATTTACTCGCTCCGACCGAGTATACTACTTGCAGGTGGGTACTGTCACGCTGTGGGTATGTCTGTCGGTCCCGACTACGGCTACGTGTTCCGTTTGTGTCGCCCCGTGGCGAATCGATTCATCATCGTCGTATTTATGTAGTGCTAGGAGTGTCCTGATCACGATTTTGCTTTGGACTTCAGTGTTAATTGCTCGTTAAGAAGTCCGTCTCGCAGGGCGAGATTTTTGGCCGTATGCTTGATCTGGCTGGCCTGGATATCGGCCTGCGGCGAGCGCGACCAGTGCTTGAGAATTTAGACCGGGCGATCGCGCACAGTCCTGACGTCGTCGCTGAGCAGCCGTCTACGTTGCCGGCGTGAAGTCGTCGGCTATTTTGCGGACGGACGGTCGACGAAAATGGCAAGTATGCCGAGCCGACCCCCGCGCCGACCAACTTAATTTACTGCGATCGATATGCGCCCGACAACGACCGGTCACCGGCAAAGTCTTTGCACCGTCGACATTTTCCAAACTAGTTGGACCGGGTTGTCATTTATTGAATTATCGATTATGTACGCGGGGCGGTCGCAGTGTCGGGCAACGACAGCGACATAAGACTGAAGGTTGCGTGTGCATCACGTCGGGCTGAGAGCCTGGCGCCTACGTATCATTGTTGCCTGACGCCAACATGCACACTTTGACTTCCCCAGAGAGTTCTGCCTGCGTCTTCGAGTCGACAGCTGCCGTCGATTAACTGTGACGAAACGGCTTATTTAATCTTGTTTATTCGTGGTCATCTTTTTGTAGTATTAACGGACGTTGTAAAATAAGTCTGTTTAGTCTCTCTATTCGCAACAAATGCAGAGCAGAACACCGTACCTTACTACTTCTAGTTTGATGACAGAACGCGTTATAGTGCGCATAAGCCGGTGCAGTATTATGCAAAAAATAGCACGTTGATGGTATATGTCAGGACACTTGTTGTAGTTCCTGTTAACGGCGGTAAATTTAGTATTAGCATCAGCGCTGACGTATAGTCCGCGTCGTTGCTAAGTGCATGCTCAGGCCGTCAACCCTTTAGTAGCCACATTAAAACCACAGAGCAACGGACCATTATACAGCACTACGGTGATTGGTACACTGGCCGTTGATGGGTGGGCTGTTACATTTGGTACAGCGAGGAGGGGCCTGGGCGGGGCCGCAGCTCGCCCAGGCCCCTCCTCGCTGTACCAGATGTAACAGCCCATCACCCAGAAACGGCCTGTGTACTAACTTCGTGTTATTTGATGTAGCACTATAATTGCTATATTATGCGATGTGGCACTGTAATTGCCTTTGCACTATTAAGGGTTAACGGTAAATTTAATATTAGCACCAGCGCTGTGTTGGTCCATGTCGTTGCTAAGTTAAACTCCACACTTCCATGTGTCTGCATGCAAGCAGGCGCTAACAGCCACACTCGTTGTTGTGTTCACCGTTCAAACACAGCCTCAAACTGCTACTCAACCCTGTTAAAACCGCAGAGCAATAGACCATCATATAGCAATACAGTGATTGGTACACTGGCCGTTGATGGGTGGGCTGTTACATTTGGTACAGCGAGGTGGGGATTGGGCGGGACCGCAGCTCGTCCAGGCCCCTCCTCGATGTACCAGATGTAACAGCCCACCCATCAACGGCCAGTGTACCAACTTCGTATTACTTGACGTAGCACTATAATTGCCTTTGCAGACTAAAGGGTTAATATATACACTGTGTCGCAAAAAAACCGGGATCCCTGCGATTAATATGACATGACTTCACCAGTTCACAAGATTTACTAATTATGTTTGGAAGGAGAGTCAGAACTAATAATGAGGGCTTAAATACGAAAAATCCATCAAAAAGAATTCTAGACTTGTTTGGGAGAGACCGTATTCAATTATTCTCAGTTGACTGCGGTAACGGAAACATGTGAGGCTCGTGATGGTGCTACGTAAGTGAGTGACGCTGCAATGATTATCACATCCATCAGCCGCTTGACCGTCGTTCACTTGTCCAATGTCCATGACAACTCGCCGGCGGTTGTGCCGTGACGTCGCTGTTAAGCCGGCGTTCAAACATGAATCGGGCGCAGCCTATTTATCAACTTCACACGCCACAGAAGACGAGCTACTCGAACAAGAAACTTAACTATCGCCAACCGGTCGCGCACAGGCATCATGTAAGAGGCAGGAATGCAACTCCGGGCGCATTTAACCCTTTAATCGCCACATTAAAACCACAGAGCAACGGACCATCATATAGCAATATAGTGATTGGTACACTGGCCGTTGATGGGTGGGCTGTTACATTTGGTACAGCGAGGAGGGGACTGGGCGGGGCCGCAGCCGGTCCAGACCCCTCCTCGCTGTACCAAATGTAATAGCCCACCCATTAACGGCCAGTGTACCAATCACCGTATTGCTGTCCGTTGCTCTGCGGTTTTAAATTGGCCATAAAAGGTTAAGGCAACAACAACAGCATCGGTCGTGAGATTAGTCAGCAGGGTTGCCGTATTCTTTTCGGTTTATCCCGTTTTCCTATATGGCATCATGGCATGGTGGTATGACGGTTACGTCGCTGGACTGGATCGATAGGTCAGATACAAATCTCGTCGGCGACACCTCTGAATAAAACACACCGTCGAAAAAGCGAATTCTCTTCTCTCTAATATACCCGCAGTTATTGAAGCGCTTCGCTTATTATGCCCCCGCCCCGTAGGGGGGGGGGGCGGAGGCATTAAGCGGTGATCGGCGTCCGTCGTCCGTCCGTCCGTTTGTCTGTCTGTCTGATGTCGCGTACATCGGCTCTAACTCGAAAACCAAAAGGCCTAGGAAGACGAAAGTTTGCACAGGGGTACCCCAGGTCATATGCGACTCCCACACCGACTTCAAGGTCAAAAGGTCAAAAGTCAAGGTGGGGCGGGGGCATATTGTGGCGGCGACCTAGCCGCACAGCTTGTTTGTATGATAAAGTGATCTAATTCAGGTATAATACAGTCCTCGGAGTAGGCCTATCATATAGCTGAGTAGATGGTAGACACATGAAGGTGAAGCAGAGTCTGTCAGAGCGTCACAACGCCAGTATATCACGATTCTCGCCGGTTTGGCAACTCCGACTTCGCGGCACGCTGCGTTCGTTTTTACGCAACGCATTTTCGCCGTGTCGAGCGCGCTGTTGGCACGACTACCGGTCGTGTATGTCTGGGCGAAATGCCGTTTTGGCCGGCCGGGGCGGCCCTGGTCGGGCGGTGCCGCGCCGAGCCCTGGCCGGGCCGGGTTGCTCAATAAATACAGTCTAGTCCCGCCACGCTTGTAAATTATCGCGCGCCCGTCGAGTCATCGGTATATTTGGCCGGCAGCATCATCGTGTTGGCAGCTGTTATCGGCCCTTCGGTAAACTAGACGCGTAGGTGTGTGCAGTCTACTGATAGTGATAAGAATAATGTTGACCTCGCATACCAGTATACGCGCAAAAACATAATCGCTGCCAATGTGTAATTGAATGCACTTGCTGTGCCCGTTATGGGCGTTGCAGTACAGTGTGAAATGTTGTGGAAAAAAGGCCAAACATTCACTGTGCTATAGATGATGAGCAATTGAACCTAGAAAATCGCTGAGGTAAATTCAACGTGGTTTGCAGCAGCGGTTTATAGCGGCTGACAACACGTTGAAACGTTAGGACATTAACCCTTTATAGCCACATTAAAACTACAGAGCAACGGAGCGTTACAACTTATACAACAATACTGTGACTGGTACACTGGCCGTTGATGGATGAGTTGTTATATCTGGTACAGCGAGAAGGGGCCTAGGCGGGGCACCACCCCGCCTAGGCCCCTTCTCGCTGTACCAAATGTAACAGCCCACCCATCAACGGCCAGCGTACCAATTTCATATTATTTGACGTGGCACTATAATTGCCTGTGGACTCTAAAGGGTTGACATTTATGGCAAATAGGCTACGCCCAGGCACTGACAGGCAGTGCATCGAATATTTACCTTTTGTTCGGTCTATTTATCCAGCTGCATGGAGTGTATGATCACTCGTGTGTTTAGATAGTTCGACCGAGTTTCATTTGTGTTATCTCCTGCTTTGCAAACAATTTCATGCTCCAAAATGATATCTTCCCACACCATGTGTTAACTTTAAGGCTTATAAGCCGTGTAGACATAGATAGACAGCCAGCTACAGACACTGACAGGCCATATATCCACGAAATGTGAACTGGTCCGGTTACGTTTGCCGACGTAGATGATGGAGGTGCTGACGCGCATTGGACCGAACGTATAATCAGCGCTGCAGAGGCGGGTAACAGCAGCCGCCCTGAAGGTAAGGTAAGATGAAGATGCTGGCAACTAGACGCCGTGTAGGCGTCCAGGGAGAAGTGAACCGGAATGGGAAGGGACTTACTTCTTTCCAGCGTATGTGCGAGCGGCATGAGCTTCTCCAGTGAGGTCCGGATCAGAAGTCCCGTCAGAAGTGAATTTGGCGCTTTTTGAACGTTTAAGAACGCACCTGTTGACAAGATTGTACCACCAAACACCTTATTTTAACTAGAGAGCTGAACAACGCCCGCGGTCATTTGATACTCCCCCAGCAGCATTTGTATAATAGACTTGCCCGCCATGCGGACTCTTCCATTTTTACTCTGGAATGGACTCTTCCGCCTGCGGACGAGTCCATATTGGCACAAGGATTGACTCGCCCGCACAAACAGCGTGCTGGCTACGGCCATCGTGGCTGGCTTACGGTCAGCGTCTTGTGCTGGCCTACGGCCATCATGTCGTGCTGGTAATTCGCTGTTGGCACGGGACATACATCAGGACAAACACCGGGACTGACAAGGTGAAAACGTTAATGCCCTGCTGCAGGCTATGCTGATGGCATTAAAAATACAAAAAAATACAATCTTGCTCGAATAAAGTAGTTAAGTAAAAGGGACCAGTAGCTTCGGTGGCTATACAGACGTGAACTGAGATACTCTAGTCTACTGCGTGGATGAAACTATCGCAGATGTTGAACATTATACATATATCACATGTGGTCACCATCCGTCGTCCGATGTACAGGGTAACGGTAAGATATGATATGATTCCTCTCGGTCGAATATTCCCATCGTTGTGGTCGCGATAAAGCAAAAATGCCGATGTGAAACAACGTAGCCTACAGCCCGGTACGAATACTATGTCTTTCGACTGACTTGTCGGGCAGATTTCTTTATCGCGTCGTTTTTGTCTTATCGCTTTATCACAGCGGATCAGAATTTCAAGATGAGGCGTGGCACCCGGAGGGCGTGCACGGTGGGAAACGCACGGCTTGGCGCCGAGGGGGCGCCTGCGCCCTGGTTTACAAGTCAGCTCCTCGTTGTACGTCGCTCTGTTAATCTGTAATACGTGCAAACTCTGAACGGTTCTGCTGCTGTAGTCGGAGCGGGATCCAGACATTTCCCCTTGGATATGTTCCCCCGGACATTTCCCCGCCAGGACAATTCCCCCTCCCTTTTTACATGGTGTAGGACATTTCTTCCTACCACCACCACCATGCGCCAATCTATATAAAGTGATCTACCGCTAACGTGTACAAAATTGATAGGGTTAGGCTCAGGAATATGGGTTAGTGTCAGTTTACTAAAAATTCCCAGCCTCGTGGGTCGGTTAGGGTCAGGACTCCCACGTCGTGAGTCGGTTAGGCTAAAGAGTATAGGCCGCATTCCATTATTGTAGCAAGCTGCAAACCTGGCTGCAAACTTGGTCGCAGACTTGCGTGAGCGTGTCGCAAGCAGGTCGAAAGCAGGTCGCAAGCCAGCGCTGCAAACTTGCTTCAAACCTGTTTCAAACAAAATCGATGTTAGCGGCCATGAAGAAACGGAAACATTTCACATGGGTTAAACAGTATATTGGAGACAGACACAGATATGATGCGTATAGCACTATGCTTCCAAAAATGGAAGCCTATGATATGAGTCGATACGTACAGTAATTTCAGGATGGACGTCGGTGCATTCTGTGTCCCATGACGCGGGTTCATTATGGACGCAATTTTGGGTGTAATATCAAGCTTTTTCATGGCGTTTTTTTCACTTAATTACGTCACGGTAAGCACGAATAATAAAATACGTAACGAAAATCCAGCTTCAACAGGTTCGTTGGCTGGCTGAAAACGGGTGTTTTTCTACATTCTATTTGTCTAGCACGCGCACGAACCAACGAACCTGCTGCATCAGTCTCGACATGTCGAGATTGATGCAGCAGGTTCGCGACCATTTTTTCGACAAAAAAAGTCGAAAGCATGCCGCAAACCCGCACGAACTTGTCGAAAACCTGGCTGCAAACCTGGTCGAAAACCAGGTTTGCAGCCAGGTTTGCAGCTGGGTAGAATAATAGATGTGGCCTTATGGGTTAGTGCCAGTTTTCAAATTTTTGCTTTAATAGCCGGGGGGGATTGTCCTAGGTGGGGAAGGAAATTGTCCAGGTGGGGTGAATGTCGGGGGGGGGGGAATATGTCCGAGAAGGAATGTCGTACATTCGTCGGAGCTCCTATTGGTTACGCATGTACAGGTACAGATGTAGCACAACTGATACAGTGAACAGCTGAATGAATCAGCTGTAATACAAGCGTTAAATTCAACTCATTTTTGTCGCGCTTTAGCTGTGCTAGAGCGCGTCTTAGCTATAGGCGGCGTGTCCGTCCGTCACACGCTGGTGATGACTCAAAATTAAGGACTGTAGGATCACGCGACTTTCGGGTAGCCTTGGATCTCTAGTTTTTTTGATAGCAACTTTGTTCATACCGTACGTCCCGGGAAACTCCCTTGCGATGGCTTTATACGAGACTGCAGAGCATAAAACGGCCTAAAACGCAGATTTTCGACCAATAAATCGTTTTGTCTCGGAAACGATAGAAAATAGGCATATCGTTATACAATGGAACACTAATAGGAAGTCGCACGTGCGCTTTCTATTGACGGTCGCCAATGTAAAATTTTCTGCCAACATCGCGGCTGCCTAAACGAATTACGCGGTACGTTTTACCGGTTTTATCGCGCGTCAGCACACTGACGCGCGATATTGATATAGCAATTCTGTCCGTCTGTCCGTCCGTCCGTCCGCCTGTCCGTAATGTTCCGGTATTGTATGAAAACGGCTTAACATATTGTCATAGTTTTTTTTTCACCGTACGGTAGCCCAATCATTCTAGTTTTATCAGCATCAAACATTTTCACGAAATTCCGACGGGGTCACCCCCCTGCGGCGGCGCTAAATGCAGGTGGGGTATAAAAATTTCGCGATTTTGGACCAATAACTCGCTATATCTCGCAAATGATACAAGATATCGCATGGAGTGCTAATAGGAACTCGTATGCGATCTATCAAATGGTGCCATTTTCAATGACCTTGACTGACTGACCTCTAACCCATATTTCAAGGTCACGACTCACGATAATATTCAACGTCAAATAACTCTACTACTAAGTCCTGTATGATCTATCCAATGGTTCCGTTTACGGACAGACAGACAGACAGACGGACGGACATAATTCAATATCGCGCGTCACCACACACAACTGTCCTTTGTTGTGGATATCAATTTCAAATTTGTGTATGGGGCCAGGGTTGCATGCCCTAATGCTGCATGAGCCCCAAAATTTTTACTGGCCTTTGGTCCACTAAAACTGCTAAACCGCCAGTGACTGATGCCTGCAACTGATTCCTTCTGTTCTCATAGTCCTCCTGCCTGCAGAGTGCAGACCAGCTAAGTGAGTTCGACATAGGCATTGCCGGTATGTTATTATCTTCGTTGGAAACAGTGACATATATTACCGTTTATTTCGCTGCATGCAGGCCAGTTTGTCCGTCACTGCAGTGTGTGGGCGGCAAATTACCGTAATGACTATTACAGTACGTTACAGTAACAGTCGCTGCAACAACAGCCGCGCAGCGTCATAAACTGTGTCGTCGAAGACAGGATGCATCATGCAGGCACAGGCCGTGTGCACGGTCTCGTGAGAGTTCTCAGGCCGTGTCAGTGTGTGTATGCACTGTTGTGACTTGGCTATTGGTTTAACTCGGTTATTTCCTCGCCTCTTTGAGACAGCGGGCGAGGTACTGTTTCTGGTCGCATGTGTTTGTTTGTTTATTTCTTTGTAACTGTGTTTGTTTGCACGATTACGGGAAAACGTCGTGAAACTCACACAATAGACGGGCAGTGGCTCTGGCATCGTGCCATTAAATTTTGGGTCAAATCGGACCAAAATCAAGGTCACTGGGCCAGAAAAATGTAAAAATCGCTCAGTCTGCTCGGACATATTTATGCCTGTGCGGTATTCGCCACGTAGCAGCACCATGCATTGGGCTAGATTTTATTCAGCTGGGCGTGGGGCGAGGTCGGATGTGCACCACTTGTTGCTGGACTGAAGCAAGCGCCTTCTGCTTTGCACTGCAGTGACCGCATGACTAACACTGCATGTCTGCTAATGACGACAGCTGACAGTAATAGTATCATCGTCAGCGTTTCTTAAAGGGGAATTCAACCTTGAACAAGAGGTCAAAGTAATTTGACAAAAAGCACCTCACGGGGGGCCCATTCCCCGGTTAGGGGTCACCCCAAGGGGTCGAAATTTGTACCATTGAATTCCTGGGGTAGGGTTTCCTATTAGTGTTCCATAGTAACTATAGGCCTAGGATGCACCGTTTGGCCACAGTGCACGCGCGTGACAACCAACCAACGACCAAC
>Ga0209149_1001510_pt1 | contig 11905 bp, 12 predicted proteins | sample WorMetTyACAVOLI2_FD_187423 | JGI IMG/M metagenome (GOLD analysis project Ga0209149, IMG submission 187423) | Marine gutless worms symbiont microbial communities from Max Planck institute for Marine Microbiology, Germany - Olavius algarvensis... ... | reverse complement strand
CCAAATCGTTTGTCGGCTGGGTCTTCGCCCCAGACCCCACTGGGGGAGCTTACAGCGCTCCCCCAGACCCCCTAGCTGGATTAAGGGGGCCTACTTCTAAGGGAGGGGAGGGGAGGGGAAGGGAGGAAAGGGGAGTGGAGGGAAGGGGAAGGGAAGGGAAGGAGAGTGCCCCCCTGGACCTAAATCCTGGTGACGCCACTGTCGGCCGGCGAGGTAATAACAGCAGTAATACTAATGTATACGGTGAGGCATGTGTTAAATTACATTTTGTATTATTGTTTGTATTATTAAGCCGCCGCTCGCGATAGCGAGAGCGGCTTCGTGCGACGGGCGTGTCCATCTGTTCGACTGTCTGTCTGTCGACAAATTTCAAAAAACGCCATTTTTTCAAAAACTAAGCAATTTAGAGCTATGGTGTCTAATGACGACCTATAGGAAATCGTACATCGGCTTTTCAAAGAACCCATTATTGGACCCTTACAATCCAAGATGGCTGAAATCCGCCACCTTGAAAATCGACATGACGTCATTTTTTCTGCTGAGGGTGGTCCGATTTGGATATAATTTCGCAGACTGGTGCAGAATGACCTGTCGACTGCGGTGATATGGTCAAAATCGAAACCCGATGTAGAATTCCAATACGGCGGACGTTTGGGCGAATTCTACGGCATGTCATCCCAGAGCCACCTGCCACACTGCAGGGTGCTGCCACCTGGCGAATGTCATGATCCCAGAGCTATGTGTCAAACATGACGTCCTTTTTAAACTGCTGCTAGTATAGAATATTTAACCAAATGAAAAAAAATCATTTTCTGGCTTGCAAATTCAGCCTTCACTCAGCTATGTTGTCTGAAATTTTTTTATGAAAATAAACCGCATACTGACTAAGTTACACCAGTTAAAACTAGGGGGTCCGGTAAATATGCCTCACCGTACATGTAGTAATACTTTTTGACGCAGAGATGTGGGTTAGCAAGATGGAAAACAGAAACTACAGACAGCTGCTGAAGACCGCACGCAGCCATTTGATATTCCTGTGCATTCGGCGTTGCAGATGGGGTCCCAGGCAGAATATTGTTATACCGTTTGGTATAGAAAAACTAGCCGAAGGTGAAAAAGTTTGAGGATATGTTTAGTCGTTTCGACAGAATACCGGTATGTGACAGACAGACGGTAGACGGACGGACAGACAGACATGTATGTACTTGCTCGCAGTCGATGTTGGTACAGGAATGATCTGGAGTAGCCCGCTAGCCCGTCCGGTTAGCCGGCTACTAAGCCTACGCCCGACAAAACGTTATGCCTTTGTAATGAGTTGTAAAGACGAGTGGACTGAAAGACGTGTGGCTAATACAAATATGCGACAAAACAGTGCATAAACACGTCCGCAATGGTGGACACGATCCAATGAATGAAGACGTAGGTCTATAGAATGTCGGACGACAAGCAGACTGCTAAAACAGTGACTGGGATGACGGATGGTAGCATGGAGCAAACGATCAATGACGTCACGGGCTCGTAAAAGCAGAAGAAAAAGAATAGCAGTTTGTACACTAACAGGGACGGCTCTAGAAAAAAATGGGGAAATTTTTTTGGCCCATGGCCTATATTAACAAACACGAAAATATCGTATGAATGCCTAATAGTAGAAGCAGCAGCAGAAACGACAACGACGACGATGACCACCACCACCAGTCCACAACAACAACAACAATCAATCAATCAATCAATCAATCAATCAATCAATCAATCAACATTATTTTATTGACATCACGAAGTACAATCATAGCATCAATGAATAAAAATATAATGTGATATCAAATGGGTGGCTAAAGAAGGGAAAAATCCCTGTTAAATATAGCCAACCAATTCACAGGAGATATGTTTACACAATAATAATAATAATAACAACAACAATTTGGTGACTACTATAAACAGAAAAGCTAATTTAAACAATTTTAATTAACCAACTATGAATTAAAATAATTATGAAACCTTTGTTTGATTTTTTTAACAAGAGGTCAAAGTAATTTGACAAAAAGCGCCTCACGGGGGGCCCATTCCCCGGTTAGGGGTCACCCCAGGGGGTCGAAATTTGTACCATTAAATTCCTGGGGTAGGGTTTCCTATTAGTGTTCCATAGTAACTATAGGCCTAGGATGCACCGTTTGGCCACAGTGCACGCGCGTGACAACCAACCAACCAACCAACCAACCAACGACCAACAACCAACGACCAACGACGTCACGACACAGCCTATCTCAATAAGCGCCTCTTTTACTAAAGTAAAATGAGGCGCTTAAAAATAGAACAAGTCAGTGTGGAGATGCTGTAATTCCAGGCTTGGTAGGTTAATACGTTCTAAACGTTCGGTGTATGACATGAGACAGAAACCGGGTAACCGCTTAGTGAAACGGCGCTGAACAGTTTCAATGTTTTCTATGTCTTTAACAGTGTAGGGAGACCAAATTACAGATTTCTGTTCAACAAGAGGTCGAACGTATGTAAGATAAGCACGAACAAGCAGGTCAACATGTCGACATGTAAAGGCACGATAAATACAATGTAGCTGCTGAACGCTTATGAGCTTTAGCAACGACACTGTTGATGTGCAGGGTAGGTTATAGATCATTGTTTAGTAGACTATTTGTTTGATTTTATTTTTGTGTTTGTTTTATATTATGCATCATTAAAATTTACTTTAGAAAATGTTATTGAAATTTTTGACACCAGTAAAATAGCCATAACGTGAGACGTTATACAGTTATTAGAAACACCTCAACACTACTGGATAAGCTGTTCACGAGGAGAGACTTCGCGAGACGAGTTGTTCGCTGTTCTGCGCCAACTGTCTGGAACTCGTTGCCTGAGAATAATCAGCGTTGACTCACTGTCTGTATTTAAATCTTTAGGCTTAAGACGTACTTATTCTGTAAGGCTTTTGATTAACACCCACGACTGACATGCCGCCATCGCCTCTGATGCCAAGGCCTCCTGCGCTTTATAAATCGGATTATTATTATTATTATTATTATTATTATTATTATTATTATTATTTTTTTTTTTTTTAATACCCCTGGTAGTAATTATTATTATTATTATTATTATTATTATTATTATAAATATAACTTCAGCTGATTGCGAACCCTATACATTGACTTTTGTGCTAAATTATATATTACACTACAGGCGCCTTCCATTTAATTTCATCCCTGACACTTTGCGCATTACAAATGTTTATGCAACAACAATAGAGTAATTAGCCTAAATTTGGAATTCATTCATCGTTTCTGGGTGGTCTTCGGGACGGCCATAAAGAAGTTCTTTCGAAAAAAATATGCCGTTGAACTGGTGGTGTCCCTAAGTTGTAGGGGTCCCTGGGCACGTGCCTTTGGAATCCATGCCTTTATCCGGCCCTGGTTAAATCAGTGCCTAAATCCTGTCCTGGTTATTGATGTGTATGTAGGCGCAATGGAGAAGCCCTCGTCGTGCGAAGGTGGCCGTGGCCGTGGTGGTTGTGGCGGCAATCGTCTACAATCTGCCTCGTTTCTTCGAGCGCCGAGTCGTCATCGTGACGTGCCACGGTATCTCTCTACCGCTCACCGAGAGAACGGAGCTGCGTAATAATCAAAACTACTTTCTCATCTACAAAACGGCCTGCTACTTCATTTTCCGCGCCGTCGGTCCGCTCGTCGCCCTGGTCGTGCTCAACGCCGAGCTGATGCGTGCTCTCCGAGCGGTTCGTCGACGTCGGCGCCGCCTGATGGCGCACAAAGCCGACGCTCGCGGAGGTCGAAGCGGCGGCGGAGAAAACCTGACTCTGATGCTAGTCACCGTGGTGACCGTCTTCATCCTGTGCCAGCTGCCGAACGTCGGCATCCGTATCGTGAACTTCACGGCGGGCGAGTTCGCGCTCGGGATCGGCCAGCTCGACATCGTCACCCTGCGATACGCCAACATCGCCGGCAACGCCCTGCTCACCCTCAACTCGGCCGTCAACTTCGCCGTCTACTGCCTCGTCGGAAGGAAGTTCCGGCGTATATTCGTCCGCGAGGTGGCTTCGTGCGACCGCTGCCACCGCCAGTCGCCGCGACCCGACGTCAGCGAAGACCCGTCGATTCGCGCGACGTCGATAGCGGCCGCTGAGCTGGCCAGGTGCGCTGATGTGGATCAGCTCGGCAGGTGCGCTGATGACGTGGATCTCGACGAGACGCAGATGACGGAGCTCGGTCAGAGACCGAGACTTTGTGGTCGCATGAAGTCAGCTGTTGGTCGTAGACGACAGCATCAGCAGCTGAACGCACTGCAGCGTAACCAAGCAGTTGTTATTGACTAACTAGAAAATGAAGTCGTCGGAGATGGAATGTCACTACCAGCGATTGAATAGCTCATAACCTTACCGCGTGACCTTGAACCCTCCGAAAAATGACCTTGACGTTAACCTGTGAACTTGACGCGCGAACTCGTCAGAGATTCATGCCATTTATGGCAGGTAGCAGTTAAGCTGCCTAGCGCTGAAGCCGCCTTATGGGCCCGTTGTCTGTCGTCCGATATTCTCCAATCTAAGCAAATACCAACGAGACAGCAGATATCTGCAGTATTTTTTAAGCGCCTCACTTTACTTTAGTAAAAGAGGCGCTTATTGAGATAGGCTGTGTCGTGACGTCGTTGGTCGTTGGTTGGTTGTCACGCGCGTGCACTGTGGCCGAACGGTGCATCCTAGGCCTATAGTTACTATCCTAACCGGGGAATGGGCCCCCGTGAGGCGCTTTTTGTCAAATTACTTTGACCTCTTGTTAAGTGATAGTGCGGACAGACACATACATACACACACACATCTACCAAATGAATCATACAGTGTGTCCCAAAAGTGAGACTCGCGTAATCGTGAATATATTGTACAAAATATCATGTTCAAACAATTTTATTACGACGAATGACAGAATGGACGGAAGGACGGATGGACGAACGAGCGGACAAGTAGAAACCATAATGTCTCCGCCCGTCTGTCTGGCCTGGTGGAGGTATAAAATTAAATGAATGTGAAACAACTATTAGAATTACGCGAAAATAAATCATCGTTATCGATAAGAAAGCCGTACAAATCTTAAAGCAACTCAAAAACTGAACTAATGTAAATTCTAAACGTTTTGACAGCTGCCGTAACTGTACTGTTCGCACTGGCCTACAGCGAGACATCTTTGACGGTGTAAACGAACTACGACTTGCAAGCAGTTCGTTGTCCATTTGTTATTTTGCATTAACGCCTTTGTTAACAACAACTGATTGTACAGAACTTAGTACAGTATATTGAACAATTGCAATTTCTTCAGGTCGGCAGTGAACAAAACTGAGTGTCATCAGCATAGCCGTGAAAATTGATATCATGCTCTGCAGCCTTGTCGGCCAGGTCCGCAGAGTACATGATAAACAGTCGCGGGCCGAGGACTGAACCCTGGGGAACCGAGCAGGTGTTGTAAACATGGTCGCCGATGGACCACGGCCACCGTCTCGCAAGTTATTAGACATCGCTGGTAGTAAGCGGCGGTGTTGATTGCGGGAGAAAACAACGAAATGTTTATGACAAGAAGCCTCAACGCTACGCCAAAGACAACAGAAGCGCATTGAACTGCACGCGGTGACAAATCTGTAGCCTACGTAACAACGACAAATAACTCTACTCGACGTTGTATACTGTTGAAGCTAACTACTGACAGACACGAAGCATCGCGCGGCCTCTTTGCGACAGCAGAGCTACTTGTTTTCGTTATATGAACGATCAGTTATCACTGTCTTGATTCAGTTTAAACTTTAGCCCTTTAGCGTCCAGTGCCACATCGAATAATACGAAGTTAGCACATTGGCCGTTGATAGGTGGACTGTTACACTCCGGCCTCTCATCGCTGTACCAAATGTAACAGCCCACCCGTCAACAGCCAGTGTACAAATCACTGTATTGCTGTAAAGTAAGTAAAGTAAAGTAAACGTGGATTTGTATAGCGCATACTCGTGGAGCACCACCTCTAATGCGCTACCGTTTTCCCGTAAGTCGGCGCTGATCTCCGCAAGCCAACCCGACAGCCAGGCATCAGCGAACACTGCGAAACCACGTGATACGGATTGGTGCACCACGCGATATGCCTGTTTACTTCCCAGCTTTCGCTGGTACCAAATTATACTGCTTGGTGACAGTGTGAACAACTTGCCTAAGGTTGTTACGCAGCAGCGTCGCGGCCGGGCCTCGAACCCGCGACTACTAGATCGCAAGTCCGACGCTCTACCACTAAGCCACCGCGCCACCCTGTATAATGGTTTATTGCTGTGCGGTTTTAATGTGCTGCTTAAAGGGTTAACGCAGTGCCTAGTTATACAAGTAGGCCTAGTTTCTGTATCACTTAACGAAATATTAACGAGTGCTTTTCATTTCGTTATAATTTTATAATTTATAACGATTTAACAATGACACCGCGACCCACCGTTAGTTCTGCAGCTCCGACTGAGCAAGCTTATATTGATTGATACGTTCAATTGATATATGAATGAGACAATTATCGATCGCGATAGTAGTACATAGTTGAAAGTTTTGTGGACGTTGTTGTGCACGAAAGTTGTAACCTATGAATGTTGTGAACCTGTGACAGCGTGAACGCCGAAAGCTCTCGCAAATGCTGATGTTACTGACAAGAACGAACGCGATTTTTCTGTTGTGAGAGTCGATGAGAAAACATGTTGCCGTTGCGTACGTGAATAGTGTATATACTGGCAGTGTTGATACGACTTTGCTGGACATTTGATTGTTTTATCAAGCTGTATAACATCCGTCGATTTATGTTTCAAACGTGTGTTTGATTTTTAGTTCACCTATAAACACGCACATGCATCAGGGTAGAACAGAATCAGCAGGCAAAGCACGACAAACCTCGCCCCGCTCGCTTTATCCACATTCTCTAGATGGCGACACCAGTCATTCGCAGTGTTTTCTTTGTGTCCCAGCGATCTTGATATTTGCCCAAAATTCAGTGACATGATCACACCACTATTTTCTACTTATTACGAAAGTTTCTTGTCGATCGTTGTAACCATATTCTGGTAATCTTGCTAATCAACCAACCAACCAATAAAACAAGCAAACGAACGAAAAAACAACACCTCACCGGCTGTCTCCGGGGCGATATAATGACTAGCTTGTCATACAGCTAGTTCAGCACGGATTTACCTGGCATCTGTCATCGTGCTTTGTTATCGACAACTACTTTCTAGCGACATTGAGAAAGATAGGCCCAATCTGCCTGCAGCTCATCCGATGATTGGTCCGTAGCTCATTTGTTAACTGTAATTAAGACGATCTGTGTAGAAGCTGTATGACCATTAGGTATGGCGATCAGATAAAATAAACAGAACCGAAATCGGTTGACAACTGTGCGAGAAGAAGCGATTTATATGAAATGTGAAATTTGTGTGACGGACGGACAGACGGACGGACAGACGCTTCACTACGACAATAACTCATGCGGCCTGATAAACCAGATGAGCTAAAAAAAAAAAAAAAAAAAATACTATTAATGAGCAACCTGTATTTCTGCAATGCGCGACGCATCTCGCCCAGATTGTTTTATCTTTACCACGCGACGCGTATGATAGCGCGGACTATTATAGGCCTACCGTGGCAAGATGTATGTCCGTCCGTCTGTCTGTCTGTCTGTCACACACCGGTATTCTGTCGAAACGGCTAAACATATTGTAAGGGAAATTGCGATTTCGATTACTTTGAACACCTCTAGGCAGGACTTTTTTGATAGATGGAAATTGAGAAGTTAGAATTCTAGGCGGTTGTGCCGTGGAATTTATAGTTTAATCAAGTTCATTTTTACACTGTATATAGCGATCCCTGGAACCCTGACACATAGCATCAAAGTTTTTTTCACCATCGGGTAGCCAGACCATTCTAGTTTTTCCATACCAAATGGAATGGCAATACTCCGATGGAAACCCCTCTAACGGGGGCGTCGAATGCAAGGGGTATGAAAAAATCACGATTTTCGACCAATATCTCGCTTTATCTCGGAAATGATGCAAGATAAAGCCATAGTTACTATAAAAGGCTAATATAACCGCACCCAAGCTTTCGACTGGTACAAGTTTGCGTGATCTTGAGTGACTTCTAACCTAGATTTCACGATCATGATATCATTGAACGTCAAATAACTCAAAAACGGTACAAGATACAGCTTTATTTACAATAGCAGACCAATAGAAAGCATGTGGTTTATCGAACGGCGCCATTTTCAATGACCTTGAACAACACTTAACCCAGTTTTCAAGGTCACACACTAGTTTGACGCTGAATATCTCATAAATGGTTAAAGATACAGCCACAGTTACTATAAAATGCGAATAGGAAACTGCACCCAAGCTTTTGAATGGTACCAGTTTTTGAATGACCCACAGTGACCTATAATCCAGGTTTCAAGGTCACGATTATTCAACGTCAGATAACTCGAGAATGGTACAACATAGAGCTGTATTTAAAGTGGCCGACCAACAAAAAGTCGTGTATGATCTATCGAACGGCGCCATTTTCAAGGCCCCTGAACGACCCTCTACTCCCGGTCTCAAGGTCACGACATTTTTGACGCTGAATATCTCATAAACGGTACGACAAGCATACATAGTTTCAATGAAATACTAACAGGGACTTACACACGCCCTACTCAACAGTGTTATTTCGAATGATCTTGAGTGATCTTGATTGACTTAGCAAAATATTAATTGACACGAAGCGTCACGTGGTCTCTGTGCGACAGATGAGCTTTTTGTCGACATACGCCATGGTAAATGGCGTATGTCGAAATGAGCTCATTTCAGCTTGCTGCCGAGGCAAAGCCCACATGCATCCACCGAGACGTGCTGATTTGACGTTCCACACTAGTCTTGCTGTTTCGACAAGATCATTACGCCGCGTAATGGTAATGACATCTGTGGGTTAATCCGGGGCCCCTTAACCTAGGTTCTGATTCCCTGATATCAATGTTAAACTGGATGCGGCAAAAATATTCCACGATGAAAACTGCAATTTCTCGTAAACGACTTAATATTTTATTACGAAATTTTATACGATTATTCTCAACGGTTCTTCGTTAATTCTACAATTTTTTTTATAAAATTCCGTTGACTTGTATACACGGTGCGGCATAATTGCAGGACCCCCTTAGCTTTACCTGGCGTAACTTAGTCAATATGCGGTTTATTAGCATAAAAATTTCAGACAAAATAGCCGAGAGAACGCTGAATTTGCAAGCCTAAAATATGTTTCATTTGATTAATTATTGTATACTAGCAGCAGTTTAAAGACGTCTTAAGCGTTATTACAGTGATGCAATTTACCTTTGAAGATAAACATGGTTGTGACTGAGTAAAAATTATGGACGAAAATGCTCGCATAAAATATTTTTGACAGAAGATGAAGTCTTACTGGGTTAAAGACAGTGATCGAAAACTTAGTGCGAGGTCTTTAACTTTGGTTACCTTTGCAGCTGTGCGGGCTGTTTGTGTTCAACCATAACTCAGACATGAGTCAATGATGCCACTGCTGTCATTTTCTCTAAATTGTTTTTAATCTGCCAAAACTGTCCTCGATCTGCGTCAGGAAATACCGTTTTAGAAAGCCATGCTTCATACATTATACTCCCTGCAGCAGCATTTAGTTAAATATTTATTTTAACGGTAAAGCACATTGCTGTAACAACACTTTTACTGATGTCCTATTTAGGCTGCTGTTAGCAAAGAACCTTTAATCCAAAGACAAATCATTTTCAAACACGCAGATTCAGCATTTCCTCGGCTATACTGTCTGAATTTTTTTATTTAGATAAACTCCACACTTACTAAGTTAAGCCGGTTAAAGCTAGAGGAGGGTCCAGTAATTATGTCTCACCGTGTAGTGACAAGTGACAAGAACCAAACTATAACGTACAAGTCGCCAGCCAGCAACGCACAGCATTTTGCTTAAAACGTTCCACTAACAGAAACTGTATTTTGACAGAAATGAATGGATTTTCTATAAAAAAATTGCAGCGATTATTTAAGGTACAATATTCTACAAAATGCATAATTTTATTATTATTTTGTACACTGGTTCAAAAGTGCTTGAACGGCCGAGCACCTGGCTATCTGGCCGAAGACTTCCGTCTTGCCGGCCGCGGTCGTCCTGGCTCACGGTCAGCCGCCAGTATGATGCTGGACATCCCTCGTACGACGACGTCACTGGGAATATATAGAGCATTTGCCGTCGCCGGATCGCGTGTCTGGAACAGCCTTCCTCCTGCCATCCGTGATCCGTCACTGTCGCCGTCAATCTTCGGAAAGCTGCTGAAAACTTATTTTTTTGTTTAAGGGTCGCGGCGCTGGTGACTTATGAACTGGCGCCTTGGAAATGTACTGACTAACTAACTAACTGACTATAGTAAGTATTGCAACTGCGATCTGGAGCACGCGAGGACATTATCAATTATCACTGTCGGCAGTTATCATTTGCACAAAGTGCTTTATTGTGAAAATAATAGTTTTTTTGTCATTACACAAGCACATGTTATTGAGGTGGCTTCACGTCATCAATGTTCAAAACGACAATCATCTGCTTTCACGCAAGCACGGAAGCAGTTTTCTTCATGCGAGCTGACAAAATACACAACGCGTTTGAAGTTGTGAAGCGTCTTGGGTTGACCACTGCCACACTTGCGCTTTGTTGATAATTTTGATCATCCATGTTTATTTCTCAGAAACGTCAAATAAGACATATGCAACATACATTAGTAGGCCTACAAACAAAATATGAGTGGTGCAATAAGACACAATAGTGTACTGATAAAGGAGAAAAAGAACCTAAATAATAATAAAATAAGATAAGCTACACATCATATTTCAAATATTCCGATAATCAGTTTTGCTTAGAGAACGTTTGACTACATTTACACTGCTGACGTCAGTGGTAAGTTGTTCGAGACATTAATAATATTACTCTACAGGGTGGCTCAAATTAAAATACCCCACCGGATAAAATGCAATTTCTCGACAACCATGTGAGATTTTTATACCCAAATTTCTTGGTTTATATGCTACAATTCTAAATTATTTTTTAAATTATTATAATTTTTTTCCAAAGTTACGGCTGTATAAATATTCTATGCCATATTTTCAATTCTGCATGGAATAAACAGCAACTTGTAATTTTCATCACGGGTAGCGCAGTAGCGCTACACTGTGTTAAGGCCCATAGGCAAAGTCAATGGAGAAGCCCAAATTTTAACCCCCTGTAAAAGTTACACCCCTTAAATTATAAAGATTAAAGTTTGCCCACATAACTACCTCGAGGACATCTACCCCTGTGCCAAATTTTATTGCAATATCTTTACGGGGAGCTTTTCCCCAAATATGTGAAATATTACACTTTTGTGACTTTTTGTTGTCTTGTCCTGTCCTGGTTATACTTTTTTCTCGCAACTCCGCCCAGGTCGAACCCCTGGACGGATTTTAACCATTTATGGCTTAAATGACGCGTCGTCAGCCAAGGATGTGCCTTTTGGGGGTTTGCATGACGACCCACAATATTTAGGGGTTCAAAACCCCCAAAAAGGGGGCGTGGTTAGGCGTTTTCCAGCTAAACTGGCAAAATTATAAAATTGTAATATCTCCGGCGGGGAATATCGGATCGATACCAAATTTCGACAGGATAATCGAACCGCATATTATTATTATTATTATTATTATTATTATTATTATTTTTATTTTTATTTTTTTTTATTTTTTTTTATTTTTTTTTTATTTTTATTTTTTTATTATTATTATTATTATTATTATTAACGACAGTATTTATCCTGCCGTAAGCAAAGCTTCAAGGACAGGTAAC
>Ga0209149_1001508_pt1 | contig 11907 bp, 9 predicted proteins | sample WorMetTyACAVOLI2_FD_187423 | JGI IMG/M metagenome (GOLD analysis project Ga0209149, IMG submission 187423) | Marine gutless worms symbiont microbial communities from Max Planck institute for Marine Microbiology, Germany - Olavius algarvensis... ... | reverse complement strand
AGAAGACATTTGAAAACGTTTTTATTCGCTGAAGTTTTTAACACTACCTAGAACTTTTAACATTGTAATGTCTGCTGGTCATCTTTGTAAGTGGACACAAAACCGACGATGATGATGATGATGATGCGTCCCCGCCCAGTCCCCTTTTCGCTGTACCAAATGTAACAGCCCACCCATCAATGGCCAGTATGCCAACGTCATGTTATTAGATGTAGCACTCTGAAGGGTTAACAGTTCGTTGTTGGTTTGTGGTTATGACATTCCGCACGAAGGTAATTAGAATCAGCGTGTTTTGCGCAGCATTACGTGACACAGTTTTGGGCATCAGTCACATTTGTATGTTTTATCTCGTCGTCTAATAATAGTATTCTGATGTTTTTCTTTATATACTGTCCACACGGCTGTAAAATTGTGTGTCGAAAGCAAGTATTCTGCAGGTATTGAGCAAGCAATGGCGGCTTGGCTTAGTGGTAACGCGTTGGCCTCCTTCACCGTAGTTGCGCTACGTCAGACCCGGCTAGTACCAAGATGGGTGACCGTCTGTGGACGGGTAAACCATTTCGGTATGTAACCAGCCAACTAGGTCGACTCAGCCTTCTACCTTCCGTACGATGGTAACATGACTGTCAGCTCTCGGGCTGAGAAATAATAATAAATGGCAATGGTGGGTGTAGACTCTGGCAGCCTGTACAGGCGGACTCACAGCCTACGTCGTCTGGCTTGGTCTTGGGTCGGCGGCCGCTTGGCGCCGTTCTACATTCATCAAATAAACCGGGTGAACTCTCGCAATGGCTCTGCCATGATGACAGCACCATAAACATTGTGTTGGAATTATTATTATTATTATTATAATTAAGCAGCAAGTCGTTAATGGTTCGTCAAACGAACGATTTGAGACGAAATGACAAAACAGCGATACTGAGACTGAGACGGCGCATCGTGACTTTATTGATTATTGCGGCTTATAAATACTCTTACTTACTTACTTGCTTGCTTGCTTACTTACTTACTTACTTACTTACTTACTTACTATACGTGCTGAATGTTTGTTATTATTGCTCTTTACAGACGACGCTGTGCGAACTACCGGCAAGACTTTGCTGAGACGCCGACAAACCACTTCCGGTCACGTGACGCCGCCGCTAGTGATCGTCGCTATAGTAATATCGTCAGCTGCAGTGGTCGGCGCTGTAGTTCTGACTCTGGTCGTCAGGTGTCGCCGTCAACACAATCTACATCATCGTAGTCACCGACTCGCTACAGCAGACAAGCCGACCTCCGCACCCCCGTCCAGGCACGTGACCGCGCCCTTTATTGTGACGTCATCACGCGGCGCTGTGACGTCACATCCGGGCGGTCGGCATGCTGGGTATGATCGTGTAGCGCCGCTGATACCACACGTGCGATACGATCCAGGAATACGACCGTCATGATACGTCGAGCTGTACACAGTTCGCTGTCAGTGGAGCATTGTCTATAAATAGAAGAAGAGTTCGGAGAGTTAACTCAGAATTGTCGTCGAATAATGCCTATTGTATTCTTGTTATATTTGCACTAACGGGGGCGTCGAATACAGGTGGGGTAGGTACAAGTTGCGACTCGACTAATATCTGGCTATCCTATCGATGACGTTGCAGTGCGAACAACAACTGCGACAGTTCACCATGCAGTTTGCCGCACAGACCGCCGTGCGTCAGTGAAACTTTGTTTATCACAGCCAGCACGGACGACTTATGAAGAGAACAGAACAAAATTTATTTGTATGCAGCGGTAAATGTGAAGCGGAAGTAGCTAATAATAGAAGAGTGTGCTGGACGTGCGTAATACTTAAGCTAACTACTGACAGTCACGAAGCATCGCGCGGCCTCTCTGCGACAACAGGGCTACTTGTCGTGGTCGTGTAAACAAGATTCACTGATGCATGGCGGTCGGTGCGGTAAACTGCACGGTCAACCGTCGCAGCTGTTGTTCGCACTTCACCAGTCATCGATCGATATCCAGATATTCGTCGAGAATTGTGATTTTTGCATACCCCACCTGCATTCGACGCCCCCGTTAAGGGGGGGGGGGTTCCCAGACGGAATATTGCCATGAGGTTTGGTATGGAAAATATAGAATGGTGTTGCTACCCGACAGTGAAAACATTTGAAGATATGTTTATTCGTTTCGACAGAGTCCACGAACGTGACAGACAGACAGACAGACAGACGGACGGACGGACAGACGAACACCGCATGACAGCATAGGCTGCGCTTATGCACAGCATCACGCGTCAAAAACGACAGACATTTAAATTTTGTTTAAAAATTTGCAGAATTTGATTTTTTTGATATAGACAGTTAACCGTGGTATTCACGAGCGTCATCGTCAGCAGATGTTGTATTACCTTACCTGTGTCACGTGACCAGTGAGTAGACTGATAGTCTAGTAGTTGTTCCGATATAAAACAACTGAGAAAGAATGAATTGAATTGATCGTCTGTTGTAACGTGTATGTGTTATCAATGATTAATCGTGTCTTTCTCTCGCGTCACGCCGTACTGACCGTGCCTGTTATAGCCTATACCACCTCCATTTGATTACGTAATATGCGCGTGTTGTGTGGTAATAGTAGTAGTAGTAGTAGTAAGAAAACTTGTACACGGCGTCATAATTACAGAGTCACTAGTGCGCCGCCATCTCGGCTGTCCCGACGCAAACAAAAATGTCTTCAGTAATCACGGAATTCACCAAGGTCAGTGTCTGGCCATCGCAGTTCCGGCGGTAAGCTGGTCCAGATCCGGGGGGAGGGGCGGCAACAGATGATGTCGGACTGGGGCCCGATTTACGAAAAATCTTAAGAGGATCTTACGAACTTCTTAAGATAAAAAAGACTTACGAGGATCTTAAGACAAACTTAGGAAAGATGCGATTTACAAAATATCTTAAGAAAAACTTACGAGAAACTTATGACAAAAGTTATGAAAAACTTAAGACAGACTTAAGATAAATCTTAAGATTTTTTTGTAAATCGGGCCCCTGGAGGTCAGTGGTCACGGCTTCGACTCTCAACGATTTCACTGTCACGTGACTGTCACGTGACGACTCTGGGCAGTCTGCTTAACTTCAACGTCACACCGCCATACATCGCATAATCACTGGTAGGCATATAGCCTACCTATAGTTACAGGCTTCACGCGTACGGAACATTCTGCCTACGTTGAAGAGGAGTAAGCTTATGGGACGTTTGCTTGTGTCGACAGATGCGTCATCGTTTGACGGACGGACGTGTCTCTGGTGTAGTAATTGGTAGTCGATGATGCATGGTCATTGCTCTGCTGTTCAAACCGTTCTGCAGGAAGTGTGGACTGTTGGACTGAAGTGTGGACTGTTGTCCTTGGGTTTTTCGCGTTTCTTTCAGCTGTTTCCCCGGGTTGTCCTTCTTAGACCCTCGATGTAGAACAGAAAGCCTGGGAGGGAAGGTTGGAAGTGCTTGTGAGGAATCTGAGGATAATGAAAGTGGTATATTGGGTTAACGTTTCCGAGAGTTCTGGTGCCAGCTCACCTGGGTGGTCCTGGATAAACGACCGTTGAAATTGTTGTTTCCGTTGTTCAAACTGTTCTGCACTAGGCCTATATGCTAGCAGATGTGAGGGCGCCACTGTATTGCTCACCCGCGTCTCTGAAAGCAGCCTTGAGTTAGAGACTAACTCAGCCTCCTACCCTCAGCGGTACGAGAAACGAGTAGTATCTTACGTAACTGTGCGCCTGCGTTGTGAAGACCTAGTGCGGCTAACTGAGACGATGGTATGTTTTACGTACATATTTAATGTAATAATGCGAGTTTCTCGCTAAGTTATTTTGTTAGTTATTCAGATGTAAATAGTAGTTAGTCTATATATGTTGTTGAGTAAATATCGACTTGGAATTATTCTATTGTTACAGTTAACATCTGAGTGTTTTGGTCATTTACTGGCCGCAGAGCTTCATATCTGACGTCGTTTTCGTTGTTAAGGTTGAACTGCGGGTATAATACGGTCCGCGTCGTATGTGTCTTCAGTCGATTAAGTCGGATCATTTGTCGAATCAGAGATGCAGTTCCGTTGTGTCGCATGTTGTTTCTGTTGTCGTAATAACAGAGATGTTAAACGAGGACAAACACTAGAGGCTGAGGTCGAGGCCGAGGCCAGAACCTCGAGGTTGAGAGTGGAGACCGAGGCAGAGGCCAAATTTAAAGAGGCCGAACAGAACAATGTATTAATAGAATAGTTAACTTAGTGATTTAATAAATGTATTTGAACCTAACAAGTAAGTAACCATTATTTTGAGTGCAGCAACAGAATGCTTATTCTTTCACTACAGCATATTCCGAAATCTAAGGACACCAGGTTCCATAACTAAATGCTATTAAAGTTCGAGGCCGAAGCCAAAAGCTTGAGGCCGAACCCAAAGGGTCCCGAGGCCAAGGCCGAGACCAAGGTTACGAGGCCGAGACCGAGGCCAGGACCGAGTCCGAGGCCAAAATTTTGGCCTCGAGGCTTGAACATCTCTGCATAATAACGTTTGTACGTTGTAACTGATACCAGTTGATAGACGACATTGCATTCTGAACTTACAGCATCTGTCAGCTGTTTATTTACACATTGACAATAAACAGACAACATAATTTATAATGCAGCAACACACATACAAGCTTTGGTTCGTGTACAATCTTGTCCACTTTCGTCAAAATATATCCCGTAACGACAGTGTCTTGACGACGATCGCGACGATAGGCCTATGCCCCGCGTGCAGCCGACTTCGCAACTTCACCAAGCTGGAGGTGAAGAAAGTCAAAACTCTCCTTTCAGGACACAAGTTTGTTTTGGAATGTCGAAAAGTTTCCCGTTTCTGCACAAAGGCCGTCGTATTTTTCTAATCACGCTAGGCATACATCTTGTGCTCCGGTTTGGCGATGCTGATTCAGCGGTCTTTTCAGAAATAATAATAATAATAATACAAATGCCAATGTTTATGGTGCTCTCTTGATGTCAGAGCCATTGCGAGAGTTTGCCCGGTGTTCTAACTTCTAAAGAATCAAAAAGAACAAAACATAAGAAAGTAAAATAATTAAATTGTTTAAATTTGAGCGTCGCCCCTTGTGGGCTACGATTAATATGACATAACTTCACCAATAATTCACAACATTTACTAACTCAGTTGATACGATAAAAGTTTTTAAATTGGCTTAGAACCAGCTGCGTGGTTTCTACGACAACAGTAGCGACTTGACACACACCTGAACAGCGAATTTCTTGGCTGACTTGGAACAACGTAATGTATCGACAGGGCAATAAACGAGTAGCAAAACAATTGTGCGCCTGTGTCAAGGCCGATAGACTGCACTTCGAACACTTGTTGTAACTTTTAACACCGCACACTGTTTCCATAGAAACGGTTTGTTTAAATTTGGTTAATTTTGTGACTTGTATAGGCTTCTATAATCTTCTGTGTACCGAGACCCATTTCGGTCGACTCGATAACTCTGATGAATTCGATTTGTTTTAAACGCGACGTCTGCGTCATTACTCCATGTTGTATTCCGTACGCTTACTTTATTACTCTATTTGAGGCCTACATAATCACGCGTGAGCTTACCGCAACATTTTCTTTTTCAAGAAGCTCTGTTGGGTTTTAGTGTTTTCCCGTGAATAAGCCCACTGCTACTGCGTGTTTTAGTGCATTAATTAATAAGATGGATGGCGACGTTGACAAGTGCCAGTGTGCCAGTGTGACATCGTAAACATATCAGTATGTCACTGAAGCAGTCATCATGACGTCGCGTGCGTCATGAAGCGGCTGCCACCAGATCATCAACAGACACAACGCTATCGCGTATAGCGTGATAAAAACGTACTAACCTAAATACTGAAATGTGACGGTTTACGCTGCAATCATCATCATCATCATCATCATCATCACGGAAACTTGATAAGGCGCCAGTTAACTCTACTCACTGGCGCCGACAACGTTAAAAACTAGCATTAAAATAGGCACTAAGACACATAGAGATCGCCAGTAAAAGGTTATTAAAAATTAAAGCGACCAGTTGCGCCCTTCACTTCAGCTTCAGCTCATTGACGTCCCTGATAAACACGTTCCTGTGTAATGGTTTCAGTCGCCGTCTCCAAGCTCTGGTTTGTTTTCGTGGAGCCACGAGCGGCAGTGCGTGGTGCATACTGTGATGTCTTGCTGTCCCACAGTTGCTGCCAGCCATCCGTCACATCGCCAACGGCTTTTTACCGCGCGATGCTATGCATAGCGCGGACGATGCCGTCGCAAGATGCCGGTCCGTTCGTCTGTCTGTCCGTCTGTCTGTCACACGCCGGTATTCTATCGAAACGGTTATATGTGTCCTCAAACTTTTTACACCATGTGGTAGCCCCACCATTCTAGGTTTTTTGTACACCAAACAGTACAGCAATATTCCGACGAGGACCCCTTAACGGGGGCGTCGAATGCAAGGGGTAATGATAAAAATCGCGTTTTCGACCAATATCTCGCTTTATCTCGAAAATAATACAAGATAATGCCATAGTTACTATGGAAGGCGAACAGGAAACCGTACCCAAGCTTTCGAATGGTACCATTTTGAATGACTTTGAATGACCTCTAACCCAGATTTCAAGGTCACGATATTACTCAACGCCAAAGAACTCGAAAATGGTACAAGATAGAGCTATACTTACAATGGCCGACCGATAGACAGTCATTCAATGACGTTGAACGACATACACCAACCCCAAATTTCAAGGTCACGCAATTTTAATGCTGACTATCTCAGAAACTGTGCCAGATACAGACATAGTTACAATGAACTACTAATAGCCCTTCAAGAGTGTTATTTCGAACGATCTTGAGTGACGGTGAGTGACTTGGCGAAATATTCAATGACACGAAACGTTGCGCGGTCTCTCTGCGACAGCTGAGCTTCTTGTGCACTTTACCGCAGGACAGCGCGTTGGTGAAATGTGCGTGTGTAAGATCGTTGATCTGCTGTGACTTCATAACACCAGACCTTACGGCCTCACTACAGCCCCGATCTCATTGCTGTAGATTACAAGATATGGGGAGTCATGCAAGAACGCATTTATCAGACACACCGGGGCACGTCGAATACTGTCAATGAGCTGAACATTATGTTGCGATTCACAAGGTAGAGTAGAAACACACCCGTCAGCAGAGATGGACAATCCTGTTGCAGTTTTAATGCAAATTAGGTATTTTCGTGCCAAAAATTACCAAAATAGAACGCGACGTGAGAAAGATAGCGAGAATAAGAGTTCATTGTTTTGTCTGACAGCGGGTCATTTCACTTGTTGGATCAGTCTTTCGCCGAGACCAAAGACTGAGACCAAACGGCTCAGCTTTGGTCTCAGTCCGATGTTGAGTTTAGCCAATCACAGCCACGCGTCATCGCTGACGTCATCGGCGATTCATCGCGGATTTCGCCGTATTTCTTTGTTTATTTTTTGAATTAGTCACAAACTGAAGTGATTGTCGCTCATCAAAACTTAATCTATAAGTGGTTAACCTATGCAAAATCAACCGGTGAGTTAATTAGCTCTGGATTCAGCGATCGCTCAGTCCCAAGTTTGGTCTCAGCGAAACGCTCAGCTAATCGCTCAGTCCAAACGAAAAAACGACTTTACTTTTTGACTGATCTTTGGTCTCAGTCCGGATTTCGGACTCAGCGAAACGCTGAGCGAAAGACTGATGCAAAAAGTGAAATGACTCATTGTAGTTGAGTCGTGGCGTGTTGTGTCTGAGGCAGTGAAACAGACTGACTGCACTGGACTGCAGCAGTGCAGTCTGTGACGACAGAGCAACGTGAACACACTGTTTGATGACGTCACCCAGCTAACCGGGTGTACGCAGCCGCCTTTCAATGGACCCGGTGGGCTATACGAGTACCTACTAATATATTGGCGCCCGCAGCCATTCGTTTAGCAATGCTATAATTTAATAACTTCGAACGCAGAGTACTGTACGGCTACTGGTTGTGACAGGAAGGAAGGAGCAACTTCCGTTTAGCAATAATGTACGAAAGTCTTTCCTGAGATGTAAATGAAGGAACACTTGTTTTACGGCGAATCATAACAGAAATGTGTCGACAATTACAATTTCACGTCCAGTGTACACCGTTGGTTTATTCTGCGAATGAAAAGAGTATCATTTCTATTTTGTTGATGCTGGTACTCTATTTTCTCACCCACACCAAGTCTGAGTTGACCGATTACATGATGTGCCGACTCTATAGTAGGCCTATACTAGATACCCTCCCGTGCTTCGCGTGTGTCACAAGCCTCCTCTGCGGCTGCGGCTACGAAGGACTGTTAGGCCACTGCTGTGACGCTGAGCTCGACCTGTTAGTGATTATAACATTTTTGTTGCAAGGCTCGATCTGGCCTAAACTGAATATTCATTATCCTAGCACAACTGCCATCGTCGATCTATTCTGAAGATTTCTTAATGACTATAACTTCACTGTTTATCGTGATATTTAACGAACAAACATACACACACACTCGACCAATAACAACACCCCGCCAGTTGTTGCCTGGCAAGTAGGCCTAGTAGTAGCAGCTGTACTTTTGTTGCAGCGCAATTACGCGACGCCTCTACACGCTAGGTAGAAGTCACGTTCTTAAATGATTGTTTTGCGGCGCATCATATGAAATGATTTGAAACTGAACATTTTCAACAGAAAAGAGACGCATCTGCGGTCGACTTAGGTAGAATGACGAAGCCAAAACTTTATCAACTGAACAGTGGCATTCAGGACTCACTTCTGTCGTCCCCGGTTACGTCCTGCAGGCGGGTAGTGGTTTGCGGCACGACACATGCGAGTCTGTCCGTCGGTCTGTGCGTCTCTCAAATTGGTCGAATCTACTTCCAGTAAAGACTAAAGTGTTCCACAGTGGCGCTCTGTTGCCCCGTTACATTTTTGACCTCGGAAGGTCAAAGGTCGAGGTCATGGACCCAAAAATGCTGAATTGTTTGTTGGCTCTAACTCCACTGCGAACAGTCCGAGTTAGTTCAAGAAAATACCAAAATGTTTCTCGTCGGTCCATCGCCACGCTACTTTTTGGTTAAGGTCATGGTCAAAGCCTCAAAGGTCAAGGTCAAGGTCAAGGTGACCTAAAACGCGAAAAGGGCAAAATCGTTTTTCGCCCGTAACTGTCTGCCGCCGCATACTGTCTGATTTACTTCCATTACAGACCATAACGTTCCAATTCCGGGGGCGGGTATGCTTGCTGTGCCTTGCACTGCAGATTTTCTTGTTTGAAGTTGTTTTTGAGATTTATTTCTATACAACAGTTACGACACAGAAGTTTCATACTCTAATAAATCGGATAGATTGATAATATCGCATCGACCATTTCTATAATTTTTGCACTTTTGCAGGTATAGCTAAGTGATCGCGTGCCTGCACAGTCAATTACACGTTGAGATGAAGAGATGACTCTGTTGAGTGTATAACAAAGTTATCATAGTAGCAGCAGCAGCTTGGGCCAAACTATACACTACAGATGATGCTGGCTGGTTGTTGCAATGGGAAGTGCTTGTAACGAGTGTGATGCCGACGGCAATGCACATGTGATGTGACGGGATATCTATCACACAGCAGGACAGGCAGCGATACGGACAGGCAGACAGGCAGACAGACTGGCGCACCTGCCTCGAGGCGGAGCAGTTTTACGTAGGCCTATTACGTACGTCGTACTGGCAGTGGCAGCAGACCAGCGCAGTCCTTTTAAACGAACGCTCGTTAAAACACAACGACTGACTCAACGCAGTTCACAGAGAGATAAAAAAACAATCACCTTTTACGGCTGCGTAATTGTTGATAGCGGTTGCTATAGCAACGCCTGTCAGCGGCTGGAGCAACGATGCTGGCCCGGGCGTGATGTAAACACTGACTCTATACTAATTCAGACATCGGTTTCTCGCCAACGTCGACTTGTTTTCGCGTTTGCGTCATCGTGATGTCATCATGGTAATTTCTGCGACAGCAACAGTCGTGGCGTCGTTGTTAATGACGTCATTAGCTGACATCGTGGCTTCACAGAAAAGTGATGTTGTGGCTTCTGATGCAACGTTTGCGTTCGACACCAACTCAGGTAAAACAACTTTCAGTCGTTTGGCCTTTATCGTATAATATGCTTTGGATTGTCTGGCAATACAGAAACGTTTGTTAAAAAGTGTATATGAACATAAAAATACATGATGAACGTTAAGCAAAAGGTAGAAATCGGAAATTTAATAAAAAAAAGTTTTGAGGCAATTTTCTCCAGCTGTTTTATTTATTAATGATGAAACAAAGATCTACATTTAAATTCCAATTATAGGCAACATTGGTCTCTGCAGTCTGCAGTGATCGTCATCATGTGGGAGCAGAAAGCCTAAACAGACCACAGTGCACGCGATTCGCTGATCTAAGTGATTTTCTGCCATCATCATTCTTTAACATAAATAGCAACGGCCAATGAATGACTACATTCCTTTGCAAGAAGTGCAACACTATGATAGTAAAACATTTTCCTGTGGCTACACGCCTCTGTATCTTCACGACATCATGGCGCTATACAAATTCTATTATTATGCCCCCGCCCCGTAGAGGGGGGGGGGCATTAAGCGGTGATCGGCGTCCGTCGTCCGTCCGTCCGTCTGTCTGTCTGATGTCGCGTACATCGGCTCTAACTCGAAAACCAAAAGGCCTAAGAAGACGAAACTTTGCACATGCGACTCCCACACCGACTTCAAGGTCAAAAGGTCAAAAGTCAAGGTGGGGCGGGGGCATATTGTGGCAGCGACCTAGCCGCACAGCTTGTTATTATTACAAGTAGGAGCTACATATACACTGTGTCTCAAAAAAAAGGGTGCCACTTTTATTTTTGCAATAACTTTGGCAAATGTAGACCGATTTTAATAATTCTTTCACTGTTATATTACTAGATCTACTGCTGAGGAAGGTTGTATATTAAAACGACCACCTAATCTCAAGTCTGTTGCCGCAATACCTTGCGAAACTTGAATGCGCAACTGTACAACTTTACAAGAAAGTTATTAAACTCAATATGGTGCAATAACGTTTAATTTCAATAAATGTCGACCAGGAATGTTATCTGCTTGTTCGTATATCTATGCAGATAAATTTACAGCATGTGTTCAAAATATGTTCGCCTCCCGAACGCACCATTTATCGACATATTATTAAAACATGAATGGACTGAATATTGAGGCGAAAGTCAGAACGCCAGGACTCTGGTAAACTCTTTGAACGTCGATCCATGAGGCTGGTCTCATCTGCTTTTCATGTATGGAGTGGCATTAAAATTTATCAAAATTTAAAAGTTCGCCCACAAAAATTAAGGCGCAGTCTTGTCCCCGTATCAGCATATCCAGTCACGCTGGTCACTTATTAGGCCTAGACGTTGTTCTGCGGCTACTAGCAGCGACATCTGACGGCTAGTTGCGTGTGTGTAGTGTGTCCGGGTTGGACGTACTCCGGACTACGCTGCTATCGATTGTTCACATACGAGTTCGTCTACAGCGACCGGACATGGATGACGGCGTCGAGTCAGTGTCGTACCCACGGTGGAGGTCTCGTCAGCATTAACAGTCCTAACGAGGCTTATGCTGTCAATAGAATGCTACAAGTTAGTCATTCGACTTCACGTTTTATTTCCACTACACGCTGTGAACTGAACAATGTGCAGTCCTGTAGGCTTACTGTACGTGTTATCATGCGTACAAATGAGGCGATTCAATTGTCCTTGTCCTGGGTTTAGCAGCCTTGTCCGTATTCTTTTTATTGCATGCTGCTTGAATTTGATTAAATTTTGTGTAGCAAGTAGGCCTAATAAGCGCTCTTTTCCTGAAATAT
>Ga0209149_1001507_pt1 | contig 11909 bp, 9 predicted proteins | sample WorMetTyACAVOLI2_FD_187423 | JGI IMG/M metagenome (GOLD analysis project Ga0209149, IMG submission 187423) | Marine gutless worms symbiont microbial communities from Max Planck institute for Marine Microbiology, Germany - Olavius algarvensis... ... | reverse complement strand
ACACACCTCTCTATAAGGAGAGGTTGCGCAACAACTACACACTACACACACCATCAGGTTAGCCTGATGGTGTCGTGCAACACTACACTAGTCCCTTCCGTGGGGTTGCACATTGGGCCAGCCTGTGAGGCAGGCCTCGGCGCTGGCATGCAAAGGGAGCATATGTCACCCCAAATAAGAAAGAAAAAAGAAAGAAAGACGTGACTATAGCATTAAGTTGATATAGGTTCTTGGTGAAAAACAAAAAAGAAAAGAAAATTTCTTCATATCTCCAGATAAATGGCCAAAAATCTTCAGCATACAGCGTTCAGTTTTACATGGCTTTGGTATTATTATCTGTAGCCAAATAAAACACGACAAATATATAGCAATATAAATGTTCAACAGTCACACCAAATTATCATAAACCTTTGTTGCATTATTCGCAAGAGAGGGCTACTTTTTGGTGCACCCTGTATGTGTCAACTTATATACAGCCTTAGATAGTTCGACACTTCACAACGGCCGTTCCAAATGCTAAAGTCTAAGCTGCTGCAGTGGTCGAAGACATCTACAGTGATTGCCTGCCACCACTTCAATGACCATGCTGAAGTGAGGCAGTTCAGTTCAAGAACGAAGGGCACAAAATTGCTGGAACACTTCAAGGACATGAAGGTCAATGTCACTAGTGAACAACAGTGATTCAAGCGTGTTGACGTAGCTGTAGATCTGCTCATGATGCTAAACACAACAAGCCGCTAGTATGTTATAGCTACAGCTACCAAAGTTGCTCAATAGTTGTACATTACACATTTCTTGCATCCACATCATACACTTCCTGCCATGTATTACACGGCACTCAGTCAGCTTTTGTTTGTAGATGCCATTTACAAATACTATTAATTGCTCGCTTGTTGGCTCAGTCACTCAGACAGTTACAACGTAAGCTTACCGAATGGTAGATGACAAACTGCCGATATATTAGCTGGAAGTCACTGAACCAGAGCAGTTTCTATATTTCTACACTATGTCTCAAAAAACCAGACCCCTATGATTAACGTGACATAATTTCATCATATCACAAAATTTACAAATTATATGTCTAAAGAGAGACATTATGCAATTCTCAACTGACTACAGTAAAACGTTTTTAAATTTGCCTAGAACCAGCTGCGTGGTTTCCACAACAACAGCAGCGATGTCACCCGCCTGAAACAGACGAGGTCTGGACCGACTTTGAACAACATATCATCGACAGGGCAATAAACGAGTGGCGGCAAAATGATGACAGCCCACATCATGGCCAAAAGACAGCTACTTCAAACAGTTGTTGCAACTTTTCACAACATTGTTCCATGGTTTGATGTGTCTCGTAGATAGTGTTGTTATGGAAACCGCACATGGGTCCGTTTTTCGGAGACAAAATGTGTACATAGTGTTATCGCTTGTTTGTCTTATGTGAATGACTAGCAAAAACAGAAACAGTCGTAGATGGTAAACTTCAGTCTAAGTGTTCTCTAAATATTTGAGGTCCAATTTCCATTAAACTCTCTACTGCACCAAATCGCTGTGACTCAGTTGCACGTTCACTGCTACGAGATTCAATCATAGCAGGCTCAGTTAAAACAAGAAACAATAATACCAGAAAGCACTGGTAATATTTTGTGCTGCTGCACAATAGTCTATGGATTTGTCACTCAGTTGCATTCTGTCCTGGCAACTGCACTCATACATGTCCCAATCTCTTTAACATCATACTATATGTTCACTAGAACGAAAGAACTAAAAGAACCTAGATGCAAAAAAAACAAGACAACATTTTACACCATTTTAACACTGCATATAATGGGCGACTTGATAAAATAGATCAGACTTAGTTCTTAGCCCGAACTTCAGTCTGAGACCTAACTTGAATAAATTTTTCAAGTGACAACAAGCATTCGGTCTTATCTTCAAGATCAGTCTAGAATTCGGTCTGATCTTCAAGATCAGACCAAATGTCCGGTTTAAGACCAAACTTAATCTGAACAATTCAGTCTAATCGGCAACTGCTTAATGTAAAAATACAGACCTTCGCTGCTAATCTCTAGGAGATTATACTAAAGTCTTAGCAGAAATCACTTGATTTTTATTCTGATTGCAAAAATGTAAACATTCAAATTAAATGTTCAAAATATCGTCCTTTGGCACAAATACACGCCTGAATACGTTTGCACCACTCGTCAATTGCGTCATTGATGACGCTTTGCCTGCAGTTGTAAACAAAAGTAATGCGCTGATCGATCGTGCTAGGTTTTAGAGTCTGGTCTGATCCGTGTTCTAATCTGAACTTCGGTCTGATCTGGTAATTTGCCAATCAGATAATCCGTTTGGTCTAAGAACTAAGTCTGATCTATTTTATCAAATCACCCACTGAGACAGCATTGTCACTGAAGTTGTAGAACTTACAAGCAAGAAGAACTGTTGAAGCCGTTCAATGATCCACTTGTACCACGGCGTGTTGTAGTCACAGCGCTTAGCTTCACACTGACTCAAGTGGTCACTCAGTACATGAATGAATCTCTGCATTCACACAGGCATGACAAATAACACATTACAAATACTAACGTAATACAAACACTTGACACTCTTCATCCTTACAACATAACTGTCAGAAACATATTAACGGCTTTGAAGAACAACGATGTCATCGCTTAATTGTACGCTGCATCGTACAAAATACAACTTAGTACGCCAGTAGGATGCAGCAAGATATATATACTGACACCATCAAAACGTAGATCAAACTGTTTGTACGACCTGAAAGATTATAAGGAAAAGATTCTTCTGAGCCTGCTGAACCTCTTCCAATTTCTCTTCTTCACGTTCAATGCCTTCTTTTGTCGGCACCACTCGGTCATCATCAACAGAAAAGTCATCTCGTCTCTGTTGTGAACAGAAATAAATCTAACAGTGAAATAATACAAATACAACATCAACAAGACTGTGCTCAAACCTCTGCCAATATTTAAACCAAAAGTGAATCAGGATTCTAATCCAGACTGCCAGATTAATCCAGACCCAGATGTCTGCTGGATCACTCCAAAAATATCAGCATCAGTCATTTTGTCAAGTTTCGTAAAAATGGCCGGTGACTGTATGAGAAATGCTCATAAATCTCCTAAAAGCACCTATTCCACAGCAGTGAGGAAAGTGGAAAATTAATCCGGAATCCGTATGTGGGACCGGAACCCCACCAAAAGTTAATAAATTCTTCCGACAGGTAGAAGACCCAATCATAACACCAAGTTTCAATGAAATCGGCTCATTACTTTTTCAGTAATCCTGCTCACAGAATGACACACAGACAGACAGAAAGAACGATCACATAACCTCTGCCTCGTTGGCGGAGGTAACAAAGCTGACTTAAAGCCAAGATCAGCTTTACCAACACAGGTAACTAACAGCACATCAAGACAATTACCATTACAGCTCCACAATGCTATAGCTAGACGTCCCTTTTTTCTCATGCACCCGGTACCATCTGTACTACTTGCAATTAACCCAACAATTTCTAAGAAATAAAGCACTCAAAAATTCTAAATGCAACTAAGAAAACTACAAAATTTCTAACACAAAAGACATATTTTAAATATCAAATGTACACGTATTTTGACTGTAAACAATGTCATGCTGATTTTTTTCTGGGAGCAAACATTAAAATCCAGTGTGGCTAAGGTTACATAAATAATGATAATAACATGACAATTTACTCCAACAAATAGTTCTATAGTAAACTACTGATTGACAAACAATAGTGTTACAAGGAAAACACATGGCAGAGATCGCGAGCAGTAAACATAAAACATATGATAACCTTGCGTTCGTGTTCTTTCAGTCGGTCACGCATGTCTTCGACAGTTTTCTGGAGTTGATTCACCTGCTTACTCATCTTGACTACTGTTGAGTGCAGTATCTCCCAAACATAAAAGCTGCACACAATTTTTCACTGGAGCTGTTAAGTAATGCAGCAGACACATAACCTCTGCCTCGTTGGCGGAGGTAACAAAGCTGACTTAAAGCCAAGATCAGCTTTACCAACACAGGTAACTAACAGCACATCAAGACAATTACCATTACAGCTCCACAATGCTACAGCTAGACGTCCTTTTTTCTCATGCACCTGGTACAAGACAATACTATTTATACTACTTGCAATTAATAATGGTAGGGTTTAACGTCCCACTCGACACATTATAGGTCATTTTGGGGACGATTTTACGAGTCCGATGACCCAACCATCAGCGTCATAGGACTGAAGGACAATGGTTAGTCAACCACAAGCTCACTAAAAGGTATAAGAGAAAGATGTAAGCAAAAAAATTTCAATATATTTATATATGAAGATTGAAGACACAGGTAGCTCGAAAGACAAGATAGTTCTAAACCAAGCAAGATCAAAGGCTGATACAGTCGACCGACCTGTAAGAACTGCTCGTACCTTGGTGCACCATTATAATAATACACAATACTCTAGCACAGAGACAGTTTTATTAATATTCCCCTTCCTCTACAAATGCAGCAGATAACGAAAATAATATCATGAGTGACTAATGAAGCTGTCAAGCAACTAGCAACCAATCACTGTCAACTGCTATTTTCTAACAAATCATTACACCAATTTACATCACGGTAATCACTCCTTAAGCACTGTGAAGCTGCCTGACTTTACAATTCATTCCTCCCCAACTGGTGGCCTCTGTGCATGCATGGAAAAACCTCTGCCATCATGCGGTTCTTCGCTGCAACAGCCCCAGAACTGAAGTTTAAAACACACCATTTTCTTGCAAATAAACTATTTCTCAACACTTCCACAATTATTCCGACACTATACATTTTCTGACATTTGCCTGGGTTATTTCCAATTTGTCAAGTTTTCCAAGATTTCCAGGTAAATAGTCTGTATGTTAAATGTTTCTTTTTCGCCTCTATCTGCAACTAATTCTTTGTATTTTTTATGCATTTCTGTAACATTTTCTTTGACACACTTTGGCCTTTATAGGGACAGTCACAGTCACAGTGACCTACAAACTGTCCTATCATCGATTCCAAATCAAAAAATGTAGTTATAACCACACATCATTGCCACTCACAGTCTTAGTCTGACAGAAAGAGACATGCAGTCTGCATTAGGTTAATTGGTTGGTGTTTAATGGCACGTTCAGCACAAAAAGGCTATATCATACCATAGGAGAGTAGTGTGTTAAGACAGTTGTAATGGGATGATCATGATGAGGATGAACAACTAAAACAGTGAAAAAGAAACTAAAAATATAATGAAAAAAACCAAAACAGTTCATATGAACTGTTTTGTTTAAAGGTTAATGGGTCCTGAAGCAACTGGTCTTTGTGGAGACTAACTTCTCGACATAGGCATCATTTGGACAAGGTTCTGCTATCCAATTACTTGGCAAAATAGCCGAACAAACCAAATCAGAGACAACATAAGAGAAACCAACACACTCAAAAAACACAATCGAAAAACCAAGCTACCCTGGTTGACCCGGCCAGGAAACGGAGTGGCCTACTCTATACAGGCCCCGGGACCACACAGGCCAGGCTACCAGCTAGCAGGTTCACCCGTTTCCTGTCGCCAGCTCGAGGTGACGCCGGGACTGTAGCAGACTGCATTAATAAAAATAGTCAGCGAATAACAGCAACACGCAGAGCAATAACAACTAATCAATCTACATAATCAAACTTTACTTGGTAAGTTCAGATGCCATTTCTGCAGAGAAGATCCACTTGGCAACAGCGTGACATTCCACGATCTGCGTCTTCACAAGTTTGTCGACAAGAACCACCTGCATCTGCAGTGTACGCAGGCAACAACAATGAGTTAACTTTACACACAATTTAACCATTTCAAAGTTTCAAGTTGACTTTCTGCAATCAATGCAGTAAGAAACTTACTAATTAACAGTTTTATGTGAATACATACAAAATATGTCAACAACACCAAGAGCAGTGTAAGTTTATCTTACATAACAGTAATGAGAACTAAATGATATTATTATTATTGTTTCTAATATTGTTCATAAAGCAACGACCATGTTACTTTTTTGTCCAGGACTACCCGAGTGAGCCGGTGACAGAGAAACAATCGGACACATTAACCTCCAATATTATCACTATTCCCCTCAATACTTCTGATTAGTCTTCACCATTTACTGTGGACCAATGCATCTTCCTCATTTATCTTCAAACTTTTCACATCCTCCTTCCATCCATGCTCTCTTTTGCCTACATCTTGGACTAGCACTTTCAACCACAAAATCAATATATTTCTTAACGCACCCACTGTCATCCTTTTTTAGCACGTGTCCATACCATCGTAACCTATTATGTTGCAAGGCAGCCACAATATCCTCTAATCCTCACCTCTCTCTCAGTTCAACACATGCTACCATATTAGACAGTTTCACATCACACACAGACAGGAAGAACACGACCACCTTTAATCTAAGGGAGCGACCTTCGGATGTCAAAAAGGAGGACAACAATCACATAGGATCGTAGCTGTAACAGCCACATCATCATTGCCATTAACACCTAATACATCTTCCAGACAACAGAACCTATCGACCACTTCAGTGCATAGACCCACCATCGTCCATCAATATTCACACTTGCTTTCTCTCACACTCTATCGACAACTGCATTCATATTTCTGTACTTGGCACATTTCCTATGAACCCACTTCAAGCACTGAGTGCAGTATATCAAATTACAGCCCTCAACTCTACCACAAACAGTGCATGGCCACCTAGCAGCTCTGTCTGCATCCTGGCTGTGCTCCCCTCCAATCATTATTTACCTCCGAAAAAGGAGGAGGTAAATGCGTTTGTCCATGTTTGTCTGTTAGCAAGATTACTCAAAAACGTGTGCATGGATTTGGATGAAACGTTGCGTGTCGACAGATGTCAGGACATGGACAAACTAATTAACTTTTGAGCCCGATCCGGATTATAGTCCGGATGCTGGAACCGGATTGCTTTCTCCGCCATCACATAAGCCATGCTACACGGAATTTTACGTTGGGAAAATCTGACGTATACGTATCGGTCGCTGCAGCGAGGCATGGTTTTAGAATGGTTTTACGGCCCGCCGCTGCAGCGACGCATGGTTTTACAATGTTTCATTCACAGAGGCAGTGAGTCGTTGAAACACCTTTGTCAGAGGTACATGGGCTCCACTGAGTACCCTTCTAGTTTTGGTTTTATTAATATCAACCTTCAAGCCTTTCTTTTCCAAACCTTTTTCCACCTGTTAATACTGTTAGTATTGTTCATAAAAATTAACACAATAATGAAAATCATGACTGAAACAAAACCTAACCTAAACACAACTAAATGTAAGACTGTTTAACATGAAAAGTACCTTACAGTGAATTCAACTAGATGCAAAATAATAAAACTAAAATGCCAAGCACACAGAAATTAAAACGAATAAAACTGCATGAACTTATAAAACAAAGAAGAACAAAAGTACAGAATGTTAAAAACTAGCAAGAGCTTTAACAATGTCTAAGTTAACTGTACACAGTGTACATTCAAACAAATTAACTGTAAAACACTTATGAACCATAATGCAATGTGCAGAAACAAAACAACTCTTATTTTTACAAAAAACACGACACTATGAACCTGTTGATGAGACTTGTATATCTCAAACATGCTGCGTAGAATGCAAATCTGGGCGTCATCTGATGTCTTGGAATCTTTTGTAGACTCGAGCGTCTTTAACAGAGGGTGGAACCTACAACATAAAAGAAAATGCCCATATTCACGACTAAATGATTGCACAATAACAATCTACAAAACGTGGTGGAAATGAAATCTGTTGCAAGCTACCACACATCTTGATAATGACAATCACAGTTTGCCACATGGCAAGTAACTATAGTTTCGATGGAAAACAAGAGGACAGTAATACATTTACAGATCTATAACACATACAGTTAAACCTATAGGATCTGTAGCAGTCAGTACTTTTCCCACTATATTCATCTGTCACCTAAGAGATTGTAATACAATATAATACAATACAAATTATAGTGTTTAGTAATACAAAATAAAATGGATCTGATTAAAAACGACTGCACTTTGGATTCTATCGGTAAGTAGATAACAAAAATGATTAATGTGTCCATGATGATGTGTCACTTCTCGGGCACAACAAGACAGCGGTGAAGTCATGGGAAGCAGCGGCTGCAGCGCCTGAACAGATGAGTCTTGAGGTGACTGCGTAAGATAGCCAGTGATGGTACTGACATGATGTGTTGTGAAAGACCGTTACAGATACGAGGAATGGCAACCAGAAAAGCTCAGTCACCGATGGTTGACACCTGACAGCCACGTACGGCAGACATTCAGTCAGTGACGATGATAAGGCGGAATGCAGATGTTGAGTTTCAGTATCTGCTGACTTTGAGTTCGTCGGCAAGGTACGACAGTGCTACCCCTGCCAACACTTGTAGACAAAAACAGGCAAGTTGTAGTCAATTCACTGCTCCACTGCCTTCAACCAGTGCAGTTAACAGAGGAGTAGAGCATTGTGGTCGTACCTTGAAGAAGAAAGCACCAGCTTAGCAGCAGAGTTCATCACCGACTGAAGCCACTTCAGCAGGTACAGCGGAATGCCGGCAAGGGTTGCATAAGTCACCAGTAACAACTAGAATACTGACAATGCATGTATACTTACTTAGCTAATGCAGCAAATGAGTGACTGAATGACTTTGAAGAAAGAAACAGCAGAGTCTGAACAAAAACGTCAATTTTCAGTGGATCATATCCTACATACACATAAGCACATCTGATATGCTGTAAGATTTGTTCAGCACAATTGTAATAATAACAATCTTCATCATCATCATCATCAGCAGCAGCAGCATCATCACATAGCCCTGATAGACTACGACACTGCCCAAGCGGATCGACAGCAAGGTGCCAATAGGCATTCTTCAAACAACAGAATCTACACAAACATCAGGTCTGCAGGATGAATAATTTTTTAATCACTATTAATCAACATTAAGAAAATTAATCCAGATTAACGCATGTTTTCTGTGCAAGTGATAGAACAACCATGATGCAAAACGATACTTGAACTCATCCTCAGAAGGAAAACATACTATACTGTCATCATCTTCAAACGTAAACTGTCCACGCACCAGCAAGTTATACTTTTGTATTAACTTTTAGACTTTGTGTTCATATCTTCTGTTTGCAGATATGTGTAATAGCAATGGGATCTATATCTTAACGGGGTGGCATTGGGACTCTGTGTCGTACCTCTAAGGTGCCCACACATCCGTGAATTTCTGTTAGCAGCTTGCGTGACAATTCATCCAAATGCAAATATACCTGAAAATTTCTCTTATTAATAGCAAATAAAATATTTAATTGCAATTAGTCATTTCCGCAATACATACGACGTTAGCACAATTAATCTGAAGCCATAACAAACATCGTATCTTTCAACATAAACTTAGCATGGCAGCGTAGCCACAGTTGAAAACCAAACCATCACACACCAGGGAAAAATTGACATGTGCAAAATATTGTCACAAAATAATGTCGCACACACCAAGTGAGTCACTCATTGGACTTTGTAGATCAAGGAGAATTTCTTCAGCTTCTACTACTGAACACTTTGACCGAATTGCTTCTTTCAACTTGTGAGCCACCATTACACCTGGCTGTGTCCCTATATACCATATACCACCAAACACATCAATACAGTGACTATGTTCCAACTGTAATTAAATTCTGTGACTTTTCCAACAAGCTAAACCATTCAACCTCAGAGATGCATCTTTTAAGTCGACCAACATACCGACATTTATTTCATCTTCATCTGGCACACTGCAGTTTGGCAATGACGTCTTCGTTTTAATGGCTTTTATTCGTAATAATCACTACATATTATCACAGGCAGGCTCTCTTCGTCTCCAAAATAACCTATGTGTCGAGTGGGACGTTAAACCCTACTATACCATACCTCAGCAAGTCAACATATAAACAAAAACAACTACTTGATCACAGTTGTAAACTGCATTTGGCAGCAACATGAAGTTCTTTTATTACTTGCCATCTTGTTTTCAAATTCCAGATTTTTCACAACTCTCATCATTTCACCCACTTTCACAACCACTTCCAGATCTGACTTTTCCAGTTTCCACGTTAACAAAGCAATTCGATCCACACAGTTTTCATACAGAAAGTAAAAATCTACTAGCTATCTGTAATGAGTAATTACATACTTAACGAAAGCTTCTACAGAATGAAGCATAACAGATTTAACGACATCACATGTTCAGAAAGCTATTAGGATTAAAGCTACATGGCTACGAGAGGTCGTTGCCAACCCGCAATATAACATAGAAAGCTGAAAACAAGAGCAGTGAGACACCAGTACACACCGTCACGGTCATACTTGTAAGTCGGGGTCTGCTTCACTGGAACCAACTTACTGAAGTCTCCTGGCACGATTTCCGACACACGCTGATGATAAGACAGCCTAGCCAACAGACGTCAACAGTACTAAAGACCAGAGATGCTAAATGAGGTCAAATGCTTGACGCCGAGATCAGAACCTTGAGGTCGAGGCCAAATTTAAGAGGCTGAGGCCACAGTTAAAGAGACCAAAAAGTTATTTGTTATGTTTTACTCAATTATGTCAGTAAATTACATGTACATCAAAACAGACTCTAGTTGAAGAGAGAACTGTTCTGAATATCAGTACTCATGTATGTACATCAGTAACCATACCTAAGCATATCCCGAAAGCTAAGGACACCAGGTTCCATAACTAAATGCTATTACAGTTTGAGGCCGAGGACAAAAGCTTGAGGGCAAGGCCAAAGGGTCCCGAGGCCAAGGCCAAGGCCAAGGCCAAAATTTTGGCCTCGAGACTTTAACATCTCTGCTCCAAACTCACTGTTAGTTGCATTGAGTTATAACACTGCTGCAGCGATGCAGCTGTATGCAAAGGATATACACTGCTTCAAACCAACAAACTATGAATTTTTTTGAAACTGTTAAATACTTACTACACACTGCCAAAATATCATATTTAATCAACTAATTAATAACAATAAACGGTGCTATATTACCAGCTATTTATAGTCAATAACAGCCCTATATTGCTTAATTTATGATACTAAATTATTAAATTATATACACAAAAAAATCTACCAATGTAGCCAATCAGCTAAATATTTAAGTAACTGAAAAAAAGAAATTTTAAGTCACGATGTACAAACCTCATGCCCTTCAGCAAAGTTTCCTTGACAAATTTTGGTTTGGGCATCTCTGGGTCCATAGTAAGACAGTCATTCCAGTCATCCCAACTCCACTTGAACTGGAAGTTGCTCAGATGATACGAAAACCAGCTTGCAAAACTAAACAGTTCAGCAAATGCAGCAACAACAAAAATCAACAAGAAAAACCGCCGTGCAAGGCACAGCAAGCACACCTGCAAACTGGACTATTTGCAGTGGAATTACGGTCAAAAAAAGATTTCAGCATTTTCACGTCCTTGACACAGAACATTCCAACCACAGACATGCAGCAGGGCGATAGAGGGACCATCGAGGAACATTTTGGCCTCTATCTTTAGTAAATCGGTACATTTTGGTGGATCGATCCACAGACGAACAAAACCACGCACAGACCCATGTGTCATGCCCTAAACAGTACCCACTTGCCATGGGCAGGTAATTACAGCTTTACGTATCTGCTGCTGGTTGTCAAAGTGTAATACACTGTATAATATCACTACTTTGCAACACAGCACTATCAGTAAACAGCTACTCTAAATACAATAAAATTACTCAACACGAGTTCTGACATTAACAGATTAGACAAGTATTCTGTTTGCACACAATT
>Ga0209149_1001506_pt1 | contig 11909 bp, 12 predicted proteins | sample WorMetTyACAVOLI2_FD_187423 | JGI IMG/M metagenome (GOLD analysis project Ga0209149, IMG submission 187423) | Marine gutless worms symbiont microbial communities from Max Planck institute for Marine Microbiology, Germany - Olavius algarvensis... ... | reverse complement strand
CTGTTCGTACCGGAGCGTGGGCTTGTCCATCATGCCCTCGCACCTGCTCATCAAGAATTGGGCTTTACAGCCACATGAAGACACATCCATAGTCAGCAATCCGTCGGCTTCGACGGTGCAGTCCATACCATGTCGTGGCTGGCTGGGTGACTGGTGTCTGTCACGTTCATGTATTGTGTCAAAACGGCTAAAGATACGACCATAGTTTTCAGTGACCTTTAACCGAGATTTCAAGGTTACAGTAATTTCAGCATCAACTAATTCAACAGTGGTATAAGATAGAGCTATACTTACAATGCCAGACTAATAGTAAGTCATATGCTTTATCGAATGGGGCCATTTCTGTTGACCTTGAGTGACCATAAGCTATCTTTCAAGGTTTCGGCGACACAGTCGTGCAGCCTTTCTGCGACAGCTGAGCTTCTTGTAAATGTAAATGTCAATTTATATAGCGCATCGTCGCAAAAAGCGCCTCTAATGTACCTGAGGCTGTTGATATTTATGTTGCTGCATGCAGCTGGACACGTGGATGGACGGTAAAAGGGTTGACAGTGTATGCTGTGTGTGTGTGTGATGAGGTCATAAACAGGTGCTTGGCCTGTATCTTTGTACGTGTTGTATGCAGCAGATAGCCGTCGAGCCAGTGTTGCCACGGTGACGTCAAGTCGTTCTACCGTTGCTGCATCATCTGCACGTAGCTCACTTTCGCGCACTAACACGTTACCATCACGACCTGCATCGGCTCCGAAGACGGCGATGAAAGATAGTCCAAAGTCAAGTAAAAGTGAGCTTGAACATGTGTGAATTTTGCAGTGATGGACAGTAATTAGTTACGTTGTAATTAATCACATCATTAAATTACTATAAAGTTAGTAATTAGTACAGTAATAAGCAAGTTAGTAAATAACGTTTTAGCTAATGGGTTGCTAAATTTGTTAAACTACTTTTTGTGAACTAATTTCACTCTAATTTGAGAGCCGAGTTTTGTGAAAAGTGGCCGGTGACTGTAAGAGAAATCCTAATAAATCTCCTAGAATGCCATATTTTGCAGTGCTGAAGGAATCCATATCTGGGACTGCGTCTCCACCAAAAGTTAATGGATTCTTGCCATTGGTAGGCCCAGTCATGATGCCAAGTTTCAATGAAATTTGCTGATTACTTTTGCAGTAATCCAGCTTACAGAGACACAGACAGACAGACAAATAAACAAACAACACCGATTATGTAACCTCCTCCAACAAAGTTGGCAGAGGTAATAAGAGCTGTAGTGTGTAGCCAGTTTAGCAGCAGCAGCAGCAATCATTATCATCGTCATCATTGTGATCACTGGTTAAGTGATAAGTCATTATAGTAATAAATAGTATGTAAACTGCACCTATTGTCGGAGTATAACTGAATATGAGGCACTGAGAGATCAGGCAAATATATGCTGTGGTGTCTGTATGCATGTCTATGTAGATACTGTGTCGTCATCAAGAAATGTGACATCATCTCGCCCGATGAAGCAGTCACCGCAGCCTGACGTTGTATCCAACTCCATCGCCGACGAGCATACGTCGAGTGAAATTGGTCGTCTTGAAGTGCTGTGTGAGTCAAAGGCCAAGCAGCTGTCGGCTGTCTCTGCAGCTCTGCTGGAAAAGACAAAGTGGTTTGAAGCAATGACGGTTGTTGCTGGATATTTTATTGGACAGGTACAGTAGTCAAGTGTGAACTCATCATACTGAGTGATAGCATTTCATCCCCAGTAATGCTTGATGTGCTGCTTGTAATAAGGCTGTTTCAGGTGATAGCAGCTGAAAATCTTAAGACAGCCCAGACATTGATTTCTGACCTAGATTAATTGTACCAGTTGCACTGTTAGGTTCATTGCTAGAAACTGATACCAGCCAAACAGCTGTCTGCATGAACCATAGCTGTAGTTTTGTAATCGGCATTGCAGTCGTACTAGGCAAATGATGCTTGGATTCATTGTATTGGGTAGTAGTATTTGAGCCTTGTGTTAGAAAGATCGGCTACTGATAATAATGTTGATTTAGCACATAAATAATTAATGTTATGTCAGATGACAGTGGGGAATGAGAAATGTCTTGCTGATCAACTGAATGAAGTGATGGAACGACTCAATGCTGCCGGCATCCAGCTCGGTTTGTACTGCTAAATTAATACACATTGTATTATTCCACGTAATTTCTTGTCTAATGTGCAAGGCTCATAGAGGTACTAATAAAATTCCAGAGAGTAGACTGACAGTCTTTACTTCACACACGAATGTCATCAAAATTACCATCCCAAAAAATGGCGGACACTTTGAAAGACGAGCTGCTGTTGGGCGTAGGAATATGCCACATCACAGTACGTCACAGTATCACGCGCGCACAGTAAACAAGTTCCTGCTGGCATAAGTAATACTGTTTAAACACGCCATTTTTGGCAATATTTCGGCTGCTTGCATGAAAGAATATTGAATTGATGCAATGTTTAATGTCAAGTTAAAGTTGAAGTTCCCAATGAAATGCAAGCGGTTATCTCGTAGGTACTGCTTATCTACGGACACCATTTTTTGGGATGATTCCGGGGTTACACTTTTTGTCAAAGGTGTCACCTCTGAGTTGGGGGATAGGCAGAGCAGCCACCCTGTAAAAACCCTGCTTCAGTATTATGGCAAGTCTTTAGAGGCGTTGCCAGGTGTTGCCTACCCTGGTTTCAGGGACAACCGCAGCACCTTAAATACCAAAACTGGATTTTTAAAAAAAAGTGCGGAGGCTGTGGCAAGGCATGATGTGGTTCACTTGCTGTAGTTTGTGTTGTGATGTGCAAAGATTCTTATTATGAAAGGAGAACGGATTGTATTTTGCAAATGTGAACACAGTTGCATTGTGTGTCATCAGCTGATTGGTCACACACGTGCATTGTAGCCAATTGACTGGATGGATTGCCGGGTTAGTCTTGGCAAAGGTCACATTCATGTGTGTTTCTGTATCTGAGACAGCCGAGTCCCTCAGTGCTTCCATACCTAGCAGAGCACTTGGTGACCCTCATCAAATGTGCAACAGTCTACAGACTGTCACCTTTATGCACTGACAGTGTGCAGATTGCACGTTGTAGATGAGTCAGTGAAGCAGCGAGATGCTCTGATCAGCGAGATTCAGCTGCTGAAACAAGCTGCAGAAGAAGAGAGAGACAAGCTGACTGCGGCCCATCAGTCTGAGTTGCAGCAGCTGGAGATGGAGTTAAATGCACGCAATGAGGATGCATTGCACCGATGTGAGTTGTGTCAGTACGTTGTACCCATGACTAGCCATTGTGTGCTAACACCTCCACTTGCTGCTGATGTCATATGGTATCAGTTGGCCTTGATAAAATACTTAGCATATAGCCTTGGTAGTCATTGCATATTAGTTGTGTTAGAAATACATGCATACATTTTATTTTGGACACATTGGTCGCTAACCCTTGCCAAAAAGCTAACTGTGAACCTAACTATAATACTCGCCCTAATGCTAACCCTATACTCCAGCCTGACCATAATGGTGACCCTGATCATTGATTTGTGTGATACATTTGCATCCCAGGCATTAAATAGTTGTACCCGTTCTAGTGACTGACTTTTGCTTAACTGTCATTTTCTAAAAGCTCTTTTTCATTCATTTCTATATGCATGTTGTGTGATGATTGTAATGTTAATATTAAATTGCAGTGTCGAAACAACACTCCGAGCACATAACTCTGCTTGAAGCTTCATATCATCGCCAGGTATGACATGCCTCTATATGAAATGTCTGTACACTTGTCACTGTGTTTTTCTGCTTCTGACGATCTATTCATTCTGTCCTCTTAATAGTTCTTTTTTGTAGTGCCTTAGTGGCACTATATGTCACAGTGCATTCTTTTTGTCGATAAGACTGTTATTGTTTGAAAAATATTTCTAATTGATCTAATTCTGTAATATTGATGAAAATTGTGTTTGATTAATTTTTCAGAAGGTATAATGGATATTTGATATTCATTATGGAAAAATCTTAGAGACAGAGTTTACTGCTGTGTAGCAATTAACCTGTGTATTCTTTCTATATTCTGTTATGATCAGCTTTAAGACAAATTTGTTAATGCAAAACTACACAGTACACTCTTTTAAATATCGTTATCTGGTCATTCTTGTGACATTCTAGCATGTTTTCTGAAGGTATCAGTTGCTAAAAAATTAATAAAATTTTTTAATTATTATTTAAAATATTTTACAATTAATTGGATAAATTCTGTTAAAATTTGCAGCCCTAACGTGTGGCATGATTAGTCACTGCACTTATCACTTGTGTTGTTTATCAGTGCAGTATGCAATGAAGTTTTGTTGGCGATGTTGATATTTGAGAGAAGATGAAATACACTTGGTTCAACATTGTGATCATAGTTATTGGCCGGTGCTGATCTGTTCACAGATGTCTGACATGCAGCAGAATTTTGACGAACAACTCGCCGGCAAAGAAAGTGAAGTGAATTGTCGTGTGGATAATATGAGTCAGAAACACAAGAGCGAACTGTCTGGTGTGTTGACGCAGTTCATGTTGTTACTTTCATTATTTACTGTTGACTGTGATTTATTTGTTTAAAAGAATTGCACGTAATTGTCTTTTTGTTAAATGTTCTTTGCTAGCAACAGTTTAAAGAGACATCAGTAGAAGTGCTGCTCGATCACCATAGTCCGACGCTCTACCATTACGCCACGCCGAAGGTAGGTCAATTTACCCCCGATTAAGTGTCCCCCATCACCTGCCCCCAGTCAAACGCCCCCTCCTGGTCATTTGCCCCCTTGGTTAAGGCCCATACTAAACTGCCAATACTAGCCACATATCCATGTCTCACAGTGATGTCGATTTCTGTAGCCCGCTGCGAGATACGAATATGGGGCTAGTATTGGCAGAACATTTACTGTGGGCCTTAACAAAGGGGCAAGTGACCGGGAGAGGGCATTTGACTGGGGCAGATGACGGGGGACACTTGACTGGGGTAAATGATCTACCTTCAGCGTGGCGTAATGGTAGGACTATGGGGATCGAGCAGCACTTCTACTGATGTCTCTTTAAACTGCTGCTAGCAAAGAACATTTAATCAAAAGACGAATGATTTTCAGATTTCCAGACTCAGCATTCCCTCGGCTATACTGTCTGAAATTTTCATGTAAATAAACCTTATACTGACGAAGTTATGCCATTTAAAGCTAGGGGGGTTCGATAATTATGCCTCACCGTGTATAAGTTCATCAACTGTCCTCGCGGATGAAACTGACTTGTGGAGGACCATTTTAGACCAATAAATGGTGTATATATGTCTTCCTGTTTCCTGCCTCTGGAATGATGTAGACCTGAAGGCTTCCATATCCAAATGGTACCTGTGTGGGTAGACCTGAGCTAAGGAACACATCACATAACCGGTTTATATGCATCTACTGTTATCAGACAGAATTAACTTAACTCCTCTGTTTCTGCTTTGGTCACAAAATTGTGTGTATGTGCTGTCTTCAAAACTGATGAAAAATTGTGTAGTTACTGTTGCAGTAGAGACATGATGTTGCTGATTGTACTGCAGAACTGCAAAGTCGACATGAACAGCAGTTGGAGGAAATAACGGAACGTTTCGAGCTTATAAAAGTTGCACTATCAGTGAGTTCTAGTTATGTTTGTTTTATATTTCAGATTTTATCCGATTCTATATCGTCACTGAATTTTTGAAGTTGGTTACTTAATGGTTTTCAAAATTTTAAAGTATTTCATGGATTTGCTTTCTTACTAATTTACTTGTATGAATGAAACCTAAGATGAGAAGTGTGCTTAAAATGAGCTGTTGCTATATTTTATTTTATGGTATTCTTAAACCTAACTTCAGAGATGTAACTGTCAATATGACATATACTACTGTGAAGCATTAAACTACTGTTCGAAGGTCTTTAAAAAATTATACGTGACTTAAAATCATATCATTTTTATTTATTTGTTCAGATAAAAATACATGATGCAAACAAAGAGCAAATGATAAAAACTGATACATTATATATTTTTCTTACGTTGTTTAATTAGTCATTTAAATAGTGATTAATAGGCATACAGTTAATCTTAAAGTTTTTGAAACTCAGTAACAGCCCCTGCATTTATATATTTCATTTGTGCATATTTTTAGCAATGTCTGTGTGGCATTTGCTTGAAGGAAAAAGTGGAGTTCTTGCGGACAGAAGGAGAGGAGCTTCGACGTCGAGAGAAGACGTACATGGAAGCATGTCAGCATGACTCTGAGATGAGGATTCAATCATCTCTAGCTGCCTATGCTCAGGAGATAGACAGTCTGAAGGCCGTGCTGGAACTGCGTAACGGTGAACTGCACGACGTGAGACTGCGCAACATGGAGTACAAGCGAGAGGTTACTCATCCTGCTTCCTCTTTTATTTAAATTATTATCTTTATTGGAAGAATCTAGTGGGAATCTAGCATGTGTACTAGTACTTTTGCTGTACTTCCAAACACGATGACTGTAGTCAATCACTCTGTCATCTATATTAGATCTTTATATGTCAATGTCTGTTTCTTTTCAACTCTATAAACAACAAATGGAGAGACTGCCTGCTGTTCTGGTCAGTGCTGAGTCTGCTGCTGCTGCTGACATGTAAACAACTGTCCCAGCCCCCCCCCCCCCCCCCTTATCCACTTGGCCACATCTGAGATGTGGTTTTGGTCTGGAGGAAGGGGAATATTAACAGAACTGTCTCTGTGCTACAGTAGTGTGTACCATTATAATGTTGCACAATGGTACGAGCAGTTCTTACAGGTCAGTCGACTGGATCGGCCTTTGATCTTGCTTGGTTTGGCTCTCTGTCTTCCGAGCATCTCTGTATCTTCGGTCTTCATGGTGCTATATGTATATTTAAAAGAGTTTTGTGTAATGTACTTTGCTTTGCATTTTGGTGAGATGAGTCTGGTAGGATTGGCTGTTGGCCTAGTTGACTAGCTAATGTCCTTCAGTGCCATGACACTGTTGATTGGGTCATCTGACCTGTAAAATCGTCCCCTGTAATCTGTCGATTGGGACGTTGACATACCTGACCCAGCCACCAGCTGAAACAACATTGAAGTTCATCTTATGTCACGCTTGCTGTTATTAGCGTAATTCTTTTGTACTTGCTGGCATTTTGAGTTTAAGAATTCAATTGCTACTGTGCCTCAAATCTATATCCAGTACAGTTACTATATTGTGACACCTAGTGGAGGATCTGACCTAACCTGGAGGTGTTATGGAGAAGGGGCCCACTAAACAAATGCAAAAGTATTTCAAGTTAGTTTTTTGTGCAGATGCTTTTACTTCTGTTGAGTTATGGTTTCATTCTTTATTAATTATTTCTTATTGATGGTGTGCAGCATGCAGGTAATTATCTGAAATGAAGTAGTGAGATGCACAGATTTGCTGTAATGATCTTGTCAGTTGCACTGATAATAATAAATGTAATAATATATTTGCAGATGTCCGTCTTTGCTTTGACACTGTTGCTTGGGTCCCAACTCTGGATAAACAGAATCAGAAAGTAGAAGTGGTAGTAATGGTTACGTTGTACTGGAGGATTGCCTATCGAAAGCTGTGTGTTGATAGTTGGAGGAGCTGACAGCTGCACGAGAGACGATAAAACGACTTCAGCAGAAAGTTGAAAACTTAGAGGCCATTGTCAGCATTCGATCAGACTATGAAAAGTTGGTGTGATTGCATTGTATTATTTGTGGACTGGTGATGTGCGGCGAATTAACTTTCAGTTCCTGTGGTGCAAAACAGCCAGTACTAGCTCACATTAGTCATCATGCTTGTTATCTTTATCACAGACCATAGGCTGTGAAGAGAATTTGATAATGGTGCGTCTCATTTGCCTTAGGCTGTCTTCCATCTGGGCCAAACCTGTGGTTGCTGGGTTCTTCGTCATTAGCACTTACGGTAGGTAGAGAACGTGTGACCATGAATCCAACAATATTGACTCGTGGTTCAAGATTTGTTAGTTATTGATATACACAGATTTTTCTGCTGCTGTTATCTAGTTACATCTCAGATTGTTTAGTATATCATTCTTCTGACTTCTGCTAATACGGGTGGACTTGTTAATACCTCATGCTGAATTTAAATTTTGAGTAAATATACTGGCATAGAGCTTGTTATGTGGCGTAATAAATTGCTGTATGCAGACAACTGACAGAGAAATACCAACAGCTGCTGCGGAAGTACGAGCGTGAGTCAAAGGCAAACAAGCGTCTGTCGATGGACAAGGAAGAGCTGATGTGGCGGCTGTCACAAGGGGATCCAGCATCGGACACACTTCGACGATCACTCAGCCGCTCCCCAACCGGTGACCCACCTACCGAAACTCCGTCCCCTGCACCGTCAACTTCTCTTAGACCTATGTCTGCGGTAGTACTGCGACCAAAGAAGAGCAGTCCGTCAACGCAGTCAGAAAATCAACCACTTAATTTGCGGCGATCGGGGACATATGACCTTCTAAATCAGGATATTGATGATACCACCGATTCTGTGTTTGATTGCCAAGCAAAATAGCATGCCAAATCTTGTGCATTTTATGTAGCTTTTACATGCTGTGATGTCAAATTTTCTGCAGGTGTTGCTACTAGTCTGTTGCTGTCATTGGCATTATACACTGGGAGTAAAAAAACTGGACCCTTTTCATTTGAGCATAACGTTCACAAATATTGTCCAATTTCAATAATTGTTTCACTGTTGCAGACAGAAATTATCTGCCCACAAACACATAATTGAATTTGCCACTTCACCTATAGTTTGTTGCTGCATTATCTTGAAAAATGCAACCACATACACTTCACAGAAACTGTTTAATCTGCAATGCATGCGGTAATTTCATTGTTGTTACAAAGCAGGAAATTCTGGTGATATCTCTTACTTACAGTCTTGCTGCTTCACGACGTCATTCAGTATTTACCTGTTTACAGTGCCCACTGACTGTCTGTGCCTAGGGCACACAGCACACATGCAACAGGTGAACTTGTACATCAAGAAACACCAGACTTTATTGCATCCAATGCCAACCTGTGGCCTCCAAACAGCCCAGGTCTCAATCCTGTGGATTACGAGATTGGGCTGTCGTGCAGCAGCGTGTCTACCAGAGACAAATCGATAGTGTGGATTAATTGAAATGGCAGCTCATTGATGTCTGGTGCAGTCTTGAACAGTCGATTTTTGGCAAAGCTATTGACCAGTGGCAAAGAAGACCTCGAGCATGCGTCGTGTGTCTGTGCTAAAGGAGGACACTTTGAGTACAGCTTGTGAACTGATTTAGTCCATATCAGTGTGACTTGTGTGAATCTTTAATTATGAAATCGTGCCAGCAACATTGGCCAATGCACTCTTGTTCATTTTACAAAGTAGTGCACTCGCAGATTTGGGGTTTGGTGGTAGAATTTAGGGTACACTTGGTCGCAGTTAATTTCTGCCTGCAACAGTGAAAGTATTATTAAAATTGGACAGTATATGCCAAAGTTATGCTCAAATGAAAAAGGGTCCAGTTTTTTTGACTCACAGTGTAGATACTTTATGCTTTGGAATAGCCGGCTTGCCTGCCAACGTTTTCTTTGTATTTTGTACAGTCTGTGACATCGCATAGTTCATATTGCAGTCTTAGCAACAGCATTTATGCAGCAGCTGCTTGTGAAGTGTAGTCGTCCTTTAGTACATGTTCAAATTATAGCAGCAAGTGGAGATCAGCATCCACCTTACCTCCACTTGGCCACATCGGAGATGAGATGTTGGTCTGGAGGAAGGGAATATTAACAGAACCATCTCTGTGCTACAGTATTGTGTAGCTATGTGCCATGCAGTTCTTACAGGTCAGTCGACTATATCCGACTTTGATCCTGCTTGGTTTAGCTCTCTGTCTTCCGAGTGTCTTTAGTATCGTTCTTCATGGTGCCATCTATATTTAAAATTTTGTTACATTATTTACCTTTTGGTGAGCCGAGCCTGGTGGAATTGGCCCTTGACCTAGTGCATTAACCATTGTCCTTCAGTTCTGTGACACTGTTGGTTGAGTCATCTGACCCATAAAGTAGTCCCCGAAATGACGTATGATGTGTCATATGGGATGTTAAACCCTACTGTACTATAAAGATCAGCACACGTTGATCTAACCTAACCTCTGATAAGCACTGCACACAGAAAACTAGTGGTGTATATTAATGCCTTTGAAGTTGTAGGTATGGACTGGATGTGAAATAGGAAAATTCGGTTATTGCGTTGTGATGAGCTTGAATCGCATTGTTTGTTGTAATTGTTATATAACCGACTTGTGTTCCGTTTGCATTTTTGTCATTGTATATATGTGTATTGTGATCTCACCATGTTTGCCTCATATTTGAGCTGGCTAGTCAGTACCCAGTATTGAGATCAAATTTTTCATTTATTTCTGTTATATCAGTATTTTATTTGCATTTTCATTTGTACATACTGAACCTGGAAGCAGCACAAATATGCATTTAGTTTGTTGATATTTTTGTTGTAATATGCTGTCAATACTGCAATTTGTCACACCTCGTTTTATAGCTACGCGGTGAGTAACAATAACTTTTTGTAAGGTTGTGTGTTAGTTGAGTCGTCGGTTTAGATACTTTCTTGATCTCGCTGCAGGTATTTCAAAGAGTTACTGACGTTCTGTTGTTTGTGTAAAGTTTTTTACTTGCAGCTAAAGTTGTAGCATAGTGTTAAGTTTTATTCTGATCGGTTGAGAGATGGCATGCATTGATCTATTTTATCACTGAACAGTTTCATGGATGTGAAGTTTTGTTTTAGGAGTTCTTGTCGTTATTTCTGCATTAGCTCTGGTCGTCTTTGAAGTAACAAGAAATGCATGTAGTGCTAGATGTTACTGCTGAATTACACGTTTTTGTCATTATCAGCAACACAGCTGTCTGTACAGCATTATCTGTTTTCATGTTACATTATAAACAACTAGCTGTCGTGCCTGTCCTTCAGACGGACCAAATCGGTGCCCACAGCGCCTCCACTGTCACACCGAAGTCATTCACCCCACATCTGTCCCTCTCAGTACATCCACTCTGCACGTACGGCGATCTGACCTTTACCCCGACATGCCTAAAACATTCTCTGGCTCAACGTGAATCCGTATGCCAAGTTTCACGTGCACACATATATATATATAAGATAATGGATATCCTTGACAATTTTAACTATGCAAGCCATATGCTCTAAGCCACAGATTGTCATACACATTCACACAATGTTGCATTTTTCTAGTCTAAGTTAGCCAGGTCTCCGACAGGTGTCGAAATTAACCTTTGAGAATTACTGCAGCAGCTTCACGGGTAAATTTTTGAACACTTAACACCCATTTTCAAGGTTAACCTGGGTTAGTTAGATGCACACGCGATTTTCTTTATTTGTTCTGCACCTCTGCATCCTCTACAGTCGGGTGAAAACTTCATATCCTTGACACGTCCACCGAGAATTCGTGAGAAGTTGCCATCTGGTTCAAGTCTAACTGTCATACAGTCGGCATCATCTTTATATTCCTCGTCCAAACGATCTCAGTCCGTCCTTGTGAAACAAGCTGACAGTTTCCAATCTCAACAGTTCTCTAATCTAATCTGTGCTATTCTTCCTTTCTCTGCTCATACTCAGTTCCGTTCTGTCGAACATTGCCTTAGGTGAGGACGTCAGAATTCTGCGCCAAAAAAACTGCAAATTGTGTGTGCGTGATTTGCAAATTCTGTGCAACATTTCAACCCGTTATTATGTGGCCCACTACGTGTGGCCATATCATGAAACGGTGCGGATGTCTGTCTGTCTGTCTGTCACGTGTCATATCTCGAAAACGGAGCCAGATAGAGCCATAGTTACTATGG
>Ga0209149_1001505_pt1 | contig 11916 bp, 3 predicted proteins | sample WorMetTyACAVOLI2_FD_187423 | JGI IMG/M metagenome (GOLD analysis project Ga0209149, IMG submission 187423) | Marine gutless worms symbiont microbial communities from Max Planck institute for Marine Microbiology, Germany - Olavius algarvensis... ... | reverse complement strand
AGAACTGGATCCTAGGCGGAACATAAGTCAGGCGTGACGAGCCCAGCTCACGTGACTAGAAGCTCGTTGGTCAGCCCATGGCTCATGTATATGCATTGGCCCAGTGACGTAAGAAGGCCATAACGTAAGTCGCTCAAAATCTCGCTAACTTGAGATCCTGAACCTGACAACATTCATGATCTAGAAACAAATATGTGCAATGCAAGGCGATATGCCAACATACATGCTGATGCAGCACAGCAGAAGTATGCAGAGCATTATAATAAACAAGCTAGAGAGAAAGCATTTCAAGTTGGAGAACAAGTTGTTGTGCTCGAGAAAGACTCAGCACATAAAGTGTTTGCTAGGTGGAAACACGGCAAAGTGACTCGTGTACGATCTCCACATAGTTATGAGGTGCATATGGCTGATGGTTCATGTAGATGGTTACATGCCAACAAATTAAGGCCATTTGTTGCACGCATCCAGAATGTAGGAATTATCAAAGATCAGGATACAGACTTTGGCGAGATACGGTACGCTCCGATACTTGAGTCAGGAGATGTACAACTCCCTAGCGAGTGTATTGATAAAAATACTCTGATTCATCTCAATAGCATGCAACAACAAGTGTTGTTGGCCACACTAGATGAATTTGCAGATGTTTTCTCTGACACACCAGGGTTGTGTACAGTGGTAGAACATGAAATTAACGTCACAAGCGATTTTAAACCTCGCATGACCAGAGCATACCGGGTGCCCGAGGTTTTAAAAATGGAGATTGAAAGACAGGTTGCAGAATTACTGGAATTAGGGTTTATTGTGCCATCTAAAAGCCCTATGGCTAGCGGGGTGGTGTGTGTACTTAAACCTGACAACTCTATCCGCATGGCTTGTGACTACAGGTATTTAAATTCTTACACAGTTTCCGACGGGTTCCCAATGCCTAATTTGTCTGATGTAATGCATCGTGTTGGGAACGGACGATTCATAACAGTCTGCGACGCAAAAAGCGGTTATTGGCAAATAAATGTGAAACCTGAACATCGGTGGCTCACAGCATTTGCCACCCATCATGGACTTTGGGAATGGGTGCGTATGCCATTTGGCTTGAAGGCAGCAGGTAATACCTTCGTGCGGGCGGCACGCATAATCTTGCAGCCCATTCGTGACTTCAGTGATTCATACGTCGACGACTTGTCCACGTTTAGTGATGATTTCAGTGCCCATATGGACCACTTGCGAAAATTTCTATCCATTATAAGGGCATCAGGCTTGAAACTGAACTTTCGTAAGTGCACATTTGCCAAACCTGAGGTCAGATACTTAGGCCATTTGATTGGTTGTGGTAAACATCGTGCAGACCCTGAGCGAATGAGGGCAGTAGCAGAATTGAAGCCTCCATCCACCAAGAAACAACTCAGGCAGATATTGGGTTTATTTTCCTACTATCGGTCTTATGTTCCAGGTTTCGCTGCAATAGCTAAACCACTCACAGATCTTACCGGAGGTCGTCAACCCACAATTTTACAGTGGGGTGCTACAGAACAGTTAGCATTTGAAACCCTTCGATCCAAAATAGCTGAGGCACCAGTACTACTGGTCCCAAGGCCAGGTCGACCATTTCTGCTATACACTGATGCGAGCACTATTGCAGTAGCCTGTCAGTTGGCTCAATATGATGATCAGGGAGCTGAGCATCCAGTGGCCTATGCAAGTTTAAAATTAACTGCAACACAGTGTGCATGGTCTGTAATTGAACGAGAGGCTTTTGCCATAGTATGGGCATTGCGACGTTTCCGTAACGTTATATTTGGTGCTCATATCACCATTTATACAGATCACAACCCCTTGAGTTACCTTACAGAGTCAGCTCCTAAAAGCGCCAAGCTTACTCGGTGGGCGTTAGCTCTGCAAGACTACGAGTTTACAATTAAATATGTTAGAGGGACTAATAACATAGTAGCAGACTCTTTGTCACGCTTACACACAGAATAAGTTGTGTAGCGCTATGGGTTTAACGTGCTAAGATGTCATTTTAGTTATAGTGTTAATTACTGTTTATCATATTTTCGGGTGACCTGTACAGTGTGAGAGATTGCGAGGGCCGGGAAGGCCTCACCCAAATGTATGATTTGCAATTGACATGCATGCGTTTTTTGTTTGTTGCATAAAATGGAGTGACGTCTGGATTACAAGTGACAACGTGACATCATTCGTTTGGCGGCGGTCTCATCTGTGCATCTGCTGTGTCAACATCTCTGCATGGAACTATCGTGGAACGTGGGACACTCTGTTTGACAGTAGAACTTTAGGTCCAACCACTGTTCGACACTGGTTCGACCTGCTGTTTGCGGCGGAGTTGTGTCAGACATCATCTGAACAATGCTGAACAAGACTGTTAATACTGCTCTGTCGTTACTTACTTAGAAATTTAGAAATAGACCGGAAGGAGTGTGTGTAAAAGGGGGACTTTTTGGAATCGTGTTCATTCGTGAATGGTATGTCGTGAAAAACTGAAAATAAAGATAATACTGTACTGCTGAAAGACGATATTGTGGAAAATATGGTTGTGAACAAGAACCCGACAGTGGTGGGCGAGAAAGATACTGACGAGGAACATTTCGGTCTTTTCTTGAGGACTCTTTGTAATGCCATGTTAGTGTCCTTGACGTTTCACCTTTCAGTGGGTAACGTGACGTTGACCACGTCCGCCCCTCGAGGCAATTTATCATTGCTTGGCTAGTACAGTACGTGCCACGATCCACCATTCCATCTACGTAGGCTACCAAACTTGAAGTGTCTTATCTTCACCAGTTTCAGATATAGGAGGGAGTACAAAATATAAATATGGGTCACGTGACCCTGCTCACGACCCTTTAGGGACAATTTGTCACATCGTCTTATAGCCTAGATCAGTGTTCGGCAGAAACCCGTTGAAAACAGCCTTAAATCGTCGATGAAGGCACTGAACAACAACGCAATGAAAATGTGCGTTAAAACACCGCGATTAAAATAATTAATCGTGCGATTAACGCGACTAAAACAAGTGTATCGGAGACGATACGAAAGCCGCGGCTCGTCAAAGCCCAAACGGCATTTAAAAAACAAATATGGCGAAAAACTATTTTCAATATGGCGGATGGAATTCTTACACCCTGCAATGTGGCACGATCATGACACTGATTTCACCAGGTGACTGCACCTGCAATGTGCCATGTGGCTCTGGAATCATGACAGTGAATTTACCAACTGGCAGCACCCTGCAATATGATACGTGGCTCTGGGATGACATGCCGTTGAATTCGCCTGGTGGCAGCACCCTGCAATGTGACTCGTAGCTCTGTGATCATGACATTGAATTCGCCAGGTGGCAGTACCCTGCAATGTGGCAGGTGGCTCTGGGATGACATGCCACGGAATTCGCCCAAACGTACGCCATATTAGAATTCTACTTCTGGTTTTGATTTCGACCATACCACCGCAGTCGACATGTCATTCTGCACCAGTCTGCGAAATTTTATCCAAAACCTTAGCAGAAAAAATACGTCATGTCGATTTTCAAGATGGCGGATCTCAGCCATCTTGGATTTTAGGGGTCCAATAATGGGTTCTTTGAAAAGCTCATGTACGACTTCCTTACACGTCGTCAATAGCGACCATATCTCATTGCTTAGTTTTTTTTAGAAAATTGCGTTTTTTGCATTTTGGCGATAGACAAACAAACAGGTGGACAGCATCGATGCACTAAGCCGATATCGCGAGCGGCGGCATAATAAACTTATCTATCGCAAAAAGATCGCGCGTAAGCAGCGCACACAAAGTAACAACAGTAAATTTTCAGGGGGAAGCTTTTCACCGTGAAGGTACTTGTGACACCGGTGGCGGCGGCCGCTGCCCGAAGCGTAAATTTCAGGGTGAGGTAATTTTTCACGAGGACACATTTGCAACACCTTTGGTTGCAGCGGAGCGGCCGATTTGACAGAAAGTCGCAAAATTTAGATACCCCCCATCTGTATTCAATCCCTCAATACGGGAACCCCGTCGTAATTTCACAAGTGTCGTTTCGATACAGTAAATGAACGTGACAGACGGACAGAGTTGCTATATCAATATCGCGCGTCAGCATTGGTTTCGGATTTGGTGACGTCGTCGTTGTAAAACGGTCAAAAACTATCTGCAAACCAACTTCCGACGACATATCTCAAGACACGGCTGAGATAATATAACTACTTCCGTTTTCGAAAAACTGACGTCCGGCATGTTGGAATTCTACTTCCGGTTTCGATTTCGACCACATCTTTGTAACCGGAATGTTATTTTTTATCAGCCTGCCAAATTTTGTCGAAACCGGCCGCCAGCGGCGGAGTAGGCTAATGACGTCATATCAGTTGGTCGCAAAAAAAGCCAATGGTTCGCAGACCAGAGCATGAGCGCCTATACAGTCCTGTTTATTAAACGAGTTTAGTGCTGTTTTAGTGCTCTGACGCCGCCGACGCCAATAAATATGAGGCGGCGCGCCGCCACCGCCGATTATAAGACAGCCAAACGCCGCCGCCGACCCTCAAGCCATCGGCGCACAGTCCTACCCTGAACACGAGTTTCCCCCGCAAAAACTCGCCAACAGAAACTTAGAAGCTCTAAATCACCCCTATCAAGTATCAATAGCCCCCGCAGTTATAAACCAGACAGTTCCTATTCCCAGTTTTACATAATTAACCCTAAGCCTACATCTGGTAGGCCTACAGATGCTTCTCAACGTCAGAGCAGAACAAACGCAATGTGAGACCGAGCATTTAGTCACACAGACTTTATATATCAGCCCGGACACAGCCCCCTCGCTCAGTGGCGTATTCTGGGGGGGGGGCATTGGTGCGACCGCCCCCCCCTGTCTAACCTTGAATTTTTGTATAATTTTTGCACTTTTTTGTATACTTCGTTTCACGATTGAACCGTAAAAAACCGTGTCCAAAGGTTTCTAGTGATTGTCCGTGTATTCTGCCTGTTAAAAACTGCGTCAAATATGCACCCATTGGCAAACATATCATTTTGGGGACTAATATTTTTTTTGGGGGAGCCCCTTCACCACACCCACTCCTCTCGACGCCTACGGTGCCTCGCCCCCTCTTTACTGAAATCCTAAATACGCCACTGCCCTCGCTTCAAGTTGCTCCGACATTTGCCATTTACTTTGGACTTCTTAAACTTGTATAGGCCTCGCATTTTACCAATTCCTAGCTTGACGTATTTGTGAAATGTATATGCAAAGTAGCAGTAAATTTTACTGTCAATTGTGTGATTTTATTGTGGTCCACCTATTTCGTATATCAACATAAATACAAAATAGCTGTTGGTTCAGTTTATCACTAATTTTCGTAGTAGGCCTAGTCTATTTTTACTTTGTAACAAAACGTATTTATAAAATCGAATACTTTTACTTCTACTTTGCAGCTTTGCTACTTTTTAGAAGTAATCGCACATTCGCCGTATAGCTGAAACGATACAAGACCAAATGCTTCACAAAAGTGCCTTTGTTACGTCACATTCATGCAGCGTACATCAACACATACCATACACAAAACAACAATAAATATTTGTTGCAAAAATGTCACATCCGAAGTTCTGAACCATTGCAAAATCATAAAAAATGATTGATTCCGCAACCATTTTAGTGCTCGCACCGAACGTATTGTAGACAGCAAATTCCTAGCTGTCATTCGATTCCAATAAGCGTGTACTTTACATTACACGGTATAGGCCTACAATAAACAATAGGCCTACGAAAATAACGGAGAGTTGTGTAAAAAGTGTGATTCGTAAAACGCAGACACAGACACGGCAGATTGGATGACGTCATCAGTCTGTTGCATTTTGTAGTTGCTGTATCTTGACAATCTTGCGCATCAATTTGTCAATAGTAGTGGACTTAGTCATCAGGATTAAATTGATCCTGTCGATGTAATCTTCGAACGTCTGTAACAGTGCATCATCCGTTGAAATACAGTGACGTTAAATCTTAAGACAGTGTCTTGCCTTTAAGAGTTAAGACTGTCTTGAGACAGTGTCCTCAATATCTCGGTCTCGGTCGTGGTCTTGCTACAAAGGAAGGTGTTCCTAAAATGCTATAGACTGTTTTACCAAGTCATGATTGGGCCAGTGTACAGTACAGCGTCGCAATGGTAATGATCGGTCTCGCTGTGCCTCTGGCACTCTGCACGATTCTCCGTGTAAGGTGGCATGCAGGCTTTCGTGATACAGCCTTACTGTGCTGTATGTATGAGAAGACTGAAGCTTTTGAAATTAGATACCTGAACTGGGATACTATGTCTATAGCTAACAAGAAGCTCAGCTGTCACAGAGAGGCCGCACAATGCTTCATGTCATTGCATATTTCGCTAAGTCACTTCAGGTCACTCGAGGACATTCGAAATGACACCCTTGAGTATAACGTGTGTAAAAGTCTCTATTAGTACCGTTTCTGAAATACTCATTACTCAGCGTCAATTAATGGCGTGACCAGAGCTTTTGGGGCATTTCAACAAATGTATTGTATTTTATTGCTCGGGAAACACGTATAAACGCACGGACGGTATGGGCCTATTACGAGTATATTACCGATGCAGACCCCCCTCAGACCACCAGTGAGAGGGTCGTCCTCAACTAGTGGAGGTTAAACCCCCGAACCTCCGCAGCAAATCGAACACTGTTTTTAGGCAAATTACTACGTTACGTCATATGGCGTGCGCCGTCTGTCTGTGACGTTCGTGTGCCCTGCCCAGAAGATTGAAATCTTCGTCAATATTTTTGCACCACCTATGCCTATAGTAGCTCATGGACTCGGACAGTTTGTACTAAAATGGGGGGGGTCAGTGGGGTTCTAGGTGATCATGCAAGTTAAATGGAAGCCTATGTGAACAATTAGCGTTCTTCGATCAATATCTCGCTTTATGTGGAAAACGATAAAAGACAGCGCCATAGTTACAATGGAAGACGAATGGGAACTCGTATGCGCTCTATCAAATGGTGCCGTTTTCAATGACCTTGAACTACCCCTTAACCCTCGATGTCTCGCCAGTATTCGACGCTGAATGCGTCATTAACGGTACAAGATAGACACAGATTTAGGGTTACAATATACAGGGTGTTCCAGAAAAAACCGCAGAAAGTTTTGTACGTCACAAATTTTGAACCATTCGCCACAGAATCGCGTTGTTTGCACCTACATGCTCGGCAAAGACTGTTGTTTGCCAATCAATACAAAATTTGTATGAATTTACTAAAGAGTCTTTGTTAAGTAGCTAGAAGTGCTTTACACGTCATCACTGACGTCACCTGCATGTAAACATGGCACATATACGCCTAACTGTTGAACATCGATTGTTCATAAAAATACACATTGAGGAAGACTGGACTGTTGATAGAATGACTGTTGATTTTCCAATCAGACTGTACTGTACATTATACAATTTTGGACGCTCTTCGGCACATGATGTGTCATCAGAAGATCAAACTACTGGACGTTCGTTCTCAAAGTTCGTTGTCATTATGTAATGTCTGCTTGTTGCAAACTGTATTTCTGCCTTGGAAATGTCGTCGGTTGATGTTTTTGAGTAGTTCACTTACCGTTGCTAAACAAAGAATATTTAATTCAAATAGTCCAACTTTTGATGAACACTGATACCATCTCGTTGCATTTCAATTCGTTGAGCAGACAAACTTCTTCATTACAGAGTCTACACATTGTCGTCAGCTGATCTTCGTGCAAAGACACCAAGCAGTTCCTGTAAACCATCGCACGACAGGTCCAAGTTATGTGCAGTTGTTGTGCATAGTAAATTAAACGCTCTTACAAGTCACACACATTAGCGAGCGATTTTGCTGTCGCAAGTTCGCAACTTCATTACGTCGCCGACGAGGTATTGCTATCGGTCGCCTGTGTTGTATTTATTACGATGTTTACTTGTAACTTTGTTTGTAACCATATATATTTGTTAGCAGCAGTAGGGACTGTTAGCGCTATCGTCGTTAAAACTCCAGCACAGACGCTCCGGATTCATGCCATTAAATATACCAGGTGGCAGCAATCTGATTTTTGGGCACAGGCAAGTGCCATTCGCTTATGAACTAAAAAAAATTGCTAAGACACTCAAGATCATTCGATATTACACCGATAAGTAGGGCGTGTGTAAGGCCTTACTAGTTATAGGCCTACATTGTAGCCTATCTATAGCTCTATCTTGTATCATTTTCCAGTTGTTTGACGTTGAGTGATATCGTGACATTGAAATCTAGGTTAAGGTTAACTCAAAATCATTGGAAATAGCAGCATTCGATAGATCGCATGCGAGTTCCTTTTCGTCTTACATTGTAACTGGCCGTATTTTGTATCGTTTGCGAGATAAAGCGATATATTGGTCCAAAACGTCCCCCTTCCATTTAACTTAATTGCACGATCACCTAAAACCCCGTCGACTGTTTTCCCATAATTTTAACACAAACTGTCCGACTCCCAGCGCTGTTTGCAGAAACAGTTTTAACTCTGTGAGTAGGGTGCACCGGCGTTACGGATGACAGACGTATTTGCGGCGACATAAGGCGAACGTAACGTAATGTAGTAACGTTCGCCTAAACAGTTGGCCACGAGTAAACTACACGTACTGCATTCTAAGCATGGCGTGGTCATCGGCGGTCTTGACTGAAGTTCGTTGAGATGTCCTAGTCTGTTGGCGTCGCTCGGCGGCTGTTCGGTCGCCCTCTGCTAGTCGATGTTCTTCGCTGCCTGTTCGCTTGAAACGACGCAACGATGACGCAGAAACGACGACGTCTTGCGGTGTTTTTGACTCGCGACGTGGTGAGTATTCAGGGTCAATCTGAATTGAATTTCGGTCGTGATGATGCTGGACTAAGACGCTGTCAACGCGTGAGTCGTGAAGTGACTGCGCTGAGACTTGACGGTCGTCGTGGGTGGTCTCCGGGTCACGACGCTGCTGCAATGAGTCACTACTCGTGTCCTGACGTCTCCGTCGGTCATCACCCGGCTGTGGCGAGTGTTGACGGCTGTCTTCAGAAATCGCTGAACCCCGATGCCGCCACGGTGATGCATTCCTCACTAGTGACTCTGCCTTGACTGGTGCTTCGTCTAGTGGCTGGCTGTGTGGTGCTGGTTGATAGCAGCGTGCAGCTGACTCGTCAGACAGGCGACAGGATTCACTGCACTGACGCACCAGTTCTTCCGCTGTCAAGTCGTCCAGCGCGCTAGATCCACGAACTATATGAATGATGTTGTCTGTAACGGCCGGTGAAGGCGACGGTTCGACCGACTGAGCAGGCGGCCGCTGTTCCTCGGCGACACCGACGTCATCGCGCTGACGACCAGAAGATGAAGAATCGGTCAGTCTCGTTGGTACAGTAGCGTCATCATTTGTCGGCGTTGTATGAGTCACGTGTGACAAAGCGTTGCTCGTCTGACTGCTGGTCTTGTGTTCTGGTATTTGTGACTCTCGAGAACGTCCGCTGACGCCGCGTGGCTTGCTACTCTGCTTTGACGACCTTCCATCTTCTTTTCTTACGATGCTTTGTCCAGCTCTGGCGCTGCCGTCCTGTAGCTGGTGTCGGTTGCTAGCGCGTGGATCGCTGCTAGGTTTCACTGAACTCGTCGAACTGACGTGCGGTGTGCCTGGTTTGTCTACAATCTGCCTTCGCTGGTCGTCCGTCTGGCTACTCTTGTCTGTCACGGTTCGACGAGACGTTGGCGTGGTGCGCTCCAGCTGGTCTTGGCGCGTCGCGAGCTCAGAGATTTTACTGATCAAGTCGGCAAATAGTTTGGCAGTTCTTGGCGACGATGACCAGCCAGACCCATTACAGGCAGAGTTGCCTTCGGCGTGTGACTCGTGTTTCTCGACTACCTCAGTGCGCGACATCGTCGTATCTGTTGCGTCGTGCACTGGTTTGCTGTCAGACCGACGACGTGTCTGTTGTTGTGGCTGGCCGCCGCTGTCGTCAGTACTCGTCACTGCACGCACTGCAGACGGATAGTCACCCGAGTCAGTCGTTCTTTGAAGTGTCTTGTCTCTGCCTGCACTGGTTCGCGATGTTCTACGGTCCGTTACTTTGTTCGTATCGCGAGTCATTTCGCTGCAGTTCGAGTTGTCTTGTTTAACTTGCTCAACTCGATAGCAAGTCAGACTGGCGCTGGTCGCTAGACAATCGCTATCAACGCCGCCAACAGGCAGAACGTCGACTAGATTCAGCTTGGACGAGATCTTGACACTGCTCTGAAGCTGACAGCAGTCACCTGGCGTGTCTGCAGGCAACACGCAGTCGCCGAGTCTGTTACAGACAGTCGAACTCAACGGGCAACAGTCGCTGGTTGTATGGTCGCCTTCAGCCTGCATCTTGCCGACAGCTTCTCTGGGAAACAGTGCCGTGACGGGTCTGGTTGTGGACGACAATATAAAGTCGCTTTGGACACCGCCAGCGACGGGTGTGCAGTGGTCTCGGTACTGGCCAAGCGACACAGCCGGGTCACTGTTCGGTGAATGTGTCGACTGATGCTTGCGCTCGACAATTGTCAGTTGTGTCTGCACGTCGCTGAGTCGTGGCGCTGTGCGTGTGTCGTCCTCGTGCTTCTCTGCTGTAACGTCACACTCGACGTCCGACGCCCAGGCGATGATGGGCTGCGGCACAGTCGGCGGACGAGGATGAGCGACTGGATGCCGACGATGAACGACTGTCTCGTCCACCGACTCGTCGATGTCATCCAGTGTAGACGCGCGTCTACGACGAGCTTTGTCTCTGCGCGGCGATCGACCGTCACTGAGTGGCAGAAACCAGGCGTCTCGATCTGCTGACAGTCCGTCGCTGACGTCCGGCAGTAGCTGATGGTCAGAAACACGTGGTCGTATCGTCTCGCAAGACGCTGTACAGTGGACAAGTATATCGCGAAGTTGTTGTGTCATGAAGTCGTTGCGCGGCACGTCGTTGTCGAGCGAGTACGACGACGATGCGCGACAGAACGGACTCGGAGGCGTCACTGACCGTCGACTGCGAGGACTGTCGATTGTAGTACAAGTCATCGACGCGTTGCCGACCACAGCGGCGCGTTTCAGCGCCCGTCGAGCCACGCCTTTCTTTAGCTCCTTCACTCTGTTTAGATCACACGTCACCGCCACATGCAACTATTTCAGTTCTTTGTCACAGTCAACGTGGAAAAACTGGTCGCGTCAAACAGGGAATTATTTACACCCCCATGAGGGGGTGTTGAACCCCTAAAGTTTTCAGCACACCCCACCAAGATTAGACCCCCAATAGTGTCCATGCACTGCAAGTGCAACCATGCTATTCTCAGTCGAAATGTACTTGACTAGCAGCAAGTCGTTACTTATTTACAGAATAGCTAACTGATTAATAACTGTAAAATGTACAATGTGTCGCAACTGCCGCTGGCTTCGGAGCCGGTCGCGGTTCTTTATCTCCAGCTAGCTCAGTTGCGGATCTCAGGCCGAACCGCGATGCAGCAGTGGACAAATTCTCAGTTTCCATTTCCTCATTCCTATGAGATGTAAAGATGGGCTCTTGGGAAAGACCGCTGCAGGATGCACCTGGATGAGGACTCACCGATCGACTGGGTCGATCGGTGAGTCCTCATTTACACATAGTCCTCATTGTACCACAGCGAGTACGTTATTATGTCAAATGGCGTTTTAATTTCAACTTTCTAGCTCTTTTACTTTCCGAGATATTAGGGGGGTCCCAAATTTACACTAGGGGTCCCTACGCCCCCTGAACGCCCCCTAGCGAAGAAATTTTTGTACCCAAAGCGAGTACTTTACAATATCTATAATTGTGTTTTTAATTTCAACATTCGAGCTCTAGTAGTTTCCGAGATTTTAGGGGGTCCCAAATTTACGTTAGGGGGCCCTGTGTCCCCCTCTACGC
>Ga0209149_1001504_pt1 | contig 11917 bp, 4 predicted proteins | sample WorMetTyACAVOLI2_FD_187423 | JGI IMG/M metagenome (GOLD analysis project Ga0209149, IMG submission 187423) | Marine gutless worms symbiont microbial communities from Max Planck institute for Marine Microbiology, Germany - Olavius algarvensis... ... | reverse complement strand
AAGACTATTTAAGAAGAATAGAAATGATGTTTATGCTGTTAGAATCAGCATTTCATTGGCTATTTTGCATTCAAATTGGTTAGTTTTCCAAGAGTTATGCAAGACAACATAAGTGGCTGTTTTTTTCTGAACACAGTGTACATGTAGGCTTACATACCTCTGCTGCCCGCCTTCATAGCACCATCGAAATATACAGCTTCACTGCACTGTCCTTGCACGACGGACATTACATCAAACACAGTGTGCTAACTGAACTTTGCTGAACTGGCCTGTGAATTATCCAGCTTAAGGGGGAGGAGAGAATGTAGCAGCAGATTGCTAAAAGGATGACGGACAGTGGTCTCCTAATGGTGAAGTTGCGATAGAATCAGTACACAATGTGGTAGGTCAGTTAGCAGAGTGACCAGCATCTGAGCCAAATTTTATAGTTATGATGATCATAGTATATTACACACAGCGCTGCTCAGCATGCACAAAGACCTCCCTCATGAACGTTCTCATGCTGTGACTGCCTGCCATCAATTTGTGCATCTACTAATAATCGGTTACGGCAATTCGACAGTCGGTTATGAAATAATTTGATTTTCATATCCCTACTTCATGCCAGGGCTCTCTCCCTCCACCACTGTCATTATCCACTGTATGTGGTGGACGGGAGTAGGCAGTCAACATGTACACAACTGATTACTCGTTATCCACTGTATGTGGTGGAGGGGAGTAGGCAGTCAACATGTACACAACTGATTACTCGTTATCCACTGTATGTGGTGGAGGGGAGTAGGCAGTCAACATGTACAGAACTGATTCCCAGCACTTTGAGTGAGTTGATAAACCAACAACACAGACAACGGTAATTATAACATTATCAAATGATGGCACCGGCGGTCACACTAACCTACACATCTCTGCTCCTTCCCATCCATCTGCATTGAAACGTGGGTATCGTGTAGGGAGTGTTTGTTAACCAGATCAGTTTAGGCCAGCCAAAATTTTAAACTGGTCCTGGACCATGTACAGTTTTGACTAGACAAAACATTAGGCTTGGAAATGCAGTCTGTTTATGCTGTGCATCACAAGCTCACACCATGAATGCTGCCTGTGTAGCAATTAATAATTATAGTGACAGTTTGCAACTTTGCATGTGCTTATTTTCTGTGCATTGAGAATCCTAAGTGTGTAAATTTTTTCAATATTGTTTTGCTATCTGATCTTATTCTCTTTCTGGAAACCTGTTGAAATCCTATATCTGGCAACAACTGAAAAACTCAATTCTGAAGAATGTAATCCGGATGTTGAAACTCTGAAGGGAGATTAGAGGACTAAACAGAAACAACAGTGGAAAATGGACTGATCATTTGTGTATATGTACAGGCATGTAATACGAATATACAGCTATAGAATTGCAAGTCTGTTGCATTTATATAAACTCAATCTAGTAAATTAAATAGGTTTCGAAAAATATTTATTGGTATTAATAATTAATTTTGATAAAAGTGTATTTAAACAATTAGCTTACAATACATTCTTTTGATCAGATTGTTAATTGTTGTTAATTATAAAACTTGACCTCTATAACTAGAGAGTCTTATGTGTATGAGATTGTTACAGGCTTATAGAAAGCAGAACTGCAATCATAACCAATTGAAGAAAGTAGTTTTTATTTGTCTGCCAACAAAGAAAAGTATCGGTACTAGTGATGTGCCATTAATCAAAATGTTAACAATTAAAAATATGATTGTCAAATTACTGGAAATTATTTTCATGGCAATTCATTAATTTCTGCAGCTATGATATAAGTTAATGCAGAAAATATTTAACTTACTGGTTGTAATGTACAGCTTGGAAGTGGTGCTACCGGTACTCAGTAACTCTGCATTGCTTGTGGTGGTTGGTTTGTAGCAACTACAGATGAAGAATCAACAACTGAAGGAAATAATCGATCAACTTCGTACTATAATTTGGGAAATTAACACGATGATGACTATGCGACGGACTGCTTCGCAATAATTTAGAAATAATATTTACCATCGCGTACTGGTATTTGTGTAAATTAACTGATTAAAATGATGAGAGAAAAAAAGAGTAGGGGAACAGAAATAATGTGAAGAATAACTAGTGATTGTGCGGCTATAATCAAACATGAAATGGTTCAGATTGTGCTCAACAGCTTGTCAGCATGAATATTGTCTATTAAGACCTCTAATGCCTGAACAATGAATATCAATGTGGAAATTGTTATTATTGGTTTTATATGACACTTTGCCAAGTGACAGCTTGCATGTCGTCTGAAGTGAAAGTTCATTTTTATTATCACCGATGTCTTTTTGACATTGACATAATTTAGTTGATGACACTGGTGTAGTGGGTTTTTTGGAGCTGATTTTGGCGTGCTTATTTTAAATCTGAAGTCATTTTCTCTTCTATCATGTTAAGCTTTTCTGCAATGAAAGCCACATGCAATCAAGCAAGTGCATAGTTATACAAGAACATTGCCACTGTGATAAAAAGTTGGCCTGCAACCGTACTTTTCCGTTAACATGCCAGTCCAAATAAATTGTGCTGTACTGATGCTGAGGCAATTTGATATTTGATGAGTCGCTGGCTGTGCAATGCCGTGCATTCTTTGCTATGACCACAGGATGGACAACAGATGGACAGACTGACATTGACAACCAACGGATATCTGACCTTAAGGCACACCGGCAGTAAACAGTGTAATAACATATAAATATATCTAAAATTACAGTTATATGCTATTTTCTGATATTATGTCTACTAATCAACATCTGTCATAAAGAGACGTTGTCAAGAACGTGTTGAATTCAATGGAGCATTTGAGTTTGTGCCAACACAAATGCTGTTACTATGTGTACACGTACCTGATTTTGTTTCAACCAGGTCACAGTTCTTGTTTTTCACATTTCGTCATTCTCGTTCACCATGAATGCGTTCGTTTTTACCGTGCAATGCTAGACGTAGCGCCGACTATGCTGTCGCAAGATGTCCATCAGACTGTCTGTGCATCTGTTACGTTCCGGTATTGTGTTGAAACGGCTAAACATGTCATCAGACTTTTTTCACTGCCAGGTAGCCACACAAATCTAGTATTTCCGTACCAAACGGTATGGCAGTATTCTGACAGGACCCCTTAATGGGGTGTCGAATGCAGGGGGTATGAAAAATTGTGATTTTCGACCAATATGTCGCCTATTCTCAGAGATGATACAAGATAGGGCCATGAATGCAAATAGGAAACTGTACCCAAGCTTTTGAATGGTACCATTTTCAGTGATCTTGAGTGACTTAGCAAAATATTCAACGACACAAAGTGTCGTGCGGTCTCTCTGCGACAGCTGAGCTAAGCTTCTTGTTGAAGAAGTACCATCACTTATTTCAAGATGCACCATTATACCAGGTTTTGAGTTTGGAGTAGCAGTAGCAAATGAATTAGAAGCTTCAGTAATAGCAAGGACAAAAGGTATGATTTTGCCATAAATTTGAAATGTGGAATACTGCATTAAAGTGAGTTGCAGTAGGAGCGTTTACTATTAGTATAAACCTCACTACTGGGATTTGCAGGTCACCATTGATGAGATGTCAAATAGCAATAAACCTGAAGTGATGATGTGGAGTAACCAAACATGCTAAAATGGTTATCTGTGCAGGTGTTCAAAAAACGTAATCATACCTGTTGCAGTAAAATGCGTGTTGACCAGTGTTATGTGTTGAAGTGATAAAATGGCAAAGTTGGAGTTGGGGATGTGGCTGGTGTAGCTAACAGAATTTTGCATACGAAAATTAGTTTAGTCGACTTCAGTGATGTTCGTGAATGCTTCAGTGTGCCAAAAAGGCAAAGCCACTTGTGTTTTATTTATTCAGATACATGTATCTTTATTGATGCAGTGTAACTAGAATATGTTGTAAATTGACACAAAATGTTGCTAAGTATAGAGTTCGTGACTAAATGAATGAATACTGCGTGATAATTATGCGTATAATGAGAGAACACATGGAAACAAGTAACACAAACAGTGTGAAATAACACAGATTCAAACAACTAATGCTAGTAATGTTGCGCAGGGACATTGTCAGAAAGAATCAGTGACGGGAAATCTACAGACATGCCTTGATCTCCAATGTCTTAGTCTTAGTCTTGGTACTGAAGGTTATTGTCTCAGACTGTGTCTTGGTCTCGTGCCTACTATCTTAATCTTGCATCGTTATCCATAACCTTCATGTCTTCAGTGGAACAGAAAAACTGTGACAGCTTTGTTGTTTTTGCATCCAAACAGTGTGTGTGGAGCCTTACTGGTAATTAGTGTTCACATTCATCACAGGGGCCTTGGTAAATTCATCCAACAACTACCTTGGTTTTGGTATTGGTCTTGATGATGACTGTTTGGATCTTGGTACTGGTGTTGAAGGCAAGGTGTTGGTCTTGGTTTGAGAGTATTGTCTTGGTTCCGTCGCTGGAAATAATGTCATTTTTATGCAACAGACTGAGAATAAATGTGATTTAGAAATATAACAAAGCATGAGATAACACCAGTAGAAAACAAGTTTGTTCTGCAACAGCTGAAACTGTCTATTAGTTGCTGCCAGTCACATAGGCCGAGGATCTGTCATCTGATTGTAGCCGGACAGATGTTACATGAACTTGTCGTTGCCTGTTAATATTCTTCCTCCATACAACAATGCCAAATACCACTGGCACAATGAGCAGCAGCAGTAGCAGCCACCACAGTGATGACACATTTGCAGTGGTTGAATCGGAAGCTGGACAACAACATGCAACACCGACTATTAGTGGTTCTTCTGGGTTCTGGCTATTGTTGCCTGTTTAATCAGTAATTTTTCCATGCTTACCACAGGTGAGACCGAGGTCCCCAAAAGAGGTCTTCACAGTCGAAACCTTAATCCATAGGAATCCATTTGGGGATTGCTGCAACGTGATTTCCGTTTCTGACGCCCAACCAATAGTGTCTAAGCAGTGAAGCAAGCCGATGACAACACCTATAAAATGTATTAACGTAATGATTATCTGGGAAGCATAAATCATGCATGTGATCTTTGCTTGCATTACTCTAACATTAGGCTGACTTTACCTCACAGTTTGCCATACCGTCGCTTCATCTGCTTCAACTTAGGCAAGAAATGAACTATCCGTGTTTGTTCCTATGTAGGCCTGTGATGTTATTGTTGTTTGCTAATGAAACTATCACCACTTATATGACATAGATCTATCGGGCACCAACATGTAACAGTCTGTTACTAGCAGAGCATCTGAAACTTAACTGTCTTCATCTGCCTTGGCATGTGATGGTGTCTTTTGATTGGCTCTGAATGTCTCCAGTTGCATTGAGGCTGCAAAGTCATCTGGCAGTTGAAACGTGAAGTCGGCTGAACCTTTGCGCGAGTCCATTCGTGTCACTGGCAACATCCATACACATTGCTATATATTCGATGACTAATTGAATGTTACCATTAGGCTACACTACTGCTACTATCCAAGTCGTTACTATGCTTAGATAAACGTGTGCAGTAATTGATGCAGCTTAAGAAACAGGCCTAGCAATAGCATGCAAGTGAAGTATTATGCGGCAGCGTCAGCAGTTTTTCCGTCCATTTGTCTCTCACACTCGCGATGTTTGTGTAAAAAAGACAATGAATTCAGCTGGTCTTATGCAGGCTACCTCGGCTACCCTACTTCCTCCTTAACTGTAGTCAAACTCGGTACTTAGCAGGCGGTGAAAATGCACGATATCCTCGTCCTGGTCGTTATACTGTCATTGATAATAGTAAAACACCAGTGCATTGCAGGATGCTGCCGTATGGCAGATAACGCTGAGGCATACATACAAGTAACCAGACAGACCGTACATTTTTATCGCGCATCAGCACACTGACGCGCGATATTGATATACCGGTAGGCCTAGCAATTCTGTCCGTCTGTCCGTTCGAAACGTTCCGGTATCAGATGCAAATGGCTTAACATATTTTCATAGTTTTTTTCACCATACGGTAGCCCAATCATTCTAGTTTTACCAGCATCAAACACCTTCACGAAATTCCGACGCGTTCACCCCCTCTGGGGGCGCTAAATACAGGTGGGATATAAAAATTTCGCGATTTTCTACCAATAAGTCGCTATATCTCGCAAACGATACAAGATATCACCATAGTTACTATGGAAGGCGAATAGGAACTCGTATGCGATCTATCAAATGGTGCCATTTCCTTGAAATGAACCCTAACCATGTTTTCAACGTCACACCACTCTTTGATACTAAATATCTCACAAACGGCTACAAATACGGCCATAGTTACTAGAGAAGGCGAATAGGAAACCGCATCCAAGCTTTCGAATGGCATCACTTTGAGTGACCCCTAAGCCAGATTTCAAGGTCACGATATTGCTGAATGTCAAATAACTCGCAAATGGTACAAGACAGAGCTATAGTTACAATGGCGGACTAATAGAAAGTCATATATGGTCTATCGAACCGCGCCATTCTCAATGACCTTGATGGACCCCAACCCAGATTTCAAGGTCAGGCCATTCTTTGACGCTGAATATCTTCAAAATAGCTACATATACGGCCATAGTTACTATGGCAGGCGAATAGGAAACCGCACCCAAGCTTAACTTTCAAATGGTATCAACTTTCAATGACCTTCAGTGACCTCTACCCACATTTCATTTTCAAGGTCACGATAATATTTAACATCAACTAACTCGACTAATAGTAAGTCACGTATGGTCCGTCCAATGGTTCAGTTTCCAGTGACCTTGAGTGACCCTTAACAGAGATTTCAAGGTCACAGTGTAATATTTAGGCCGATGAATGCCCTCAACGTATTGTGTGCACAGCTGACGCGCGATCTGTTTGCAATAGCTAAGTTTTTGTTTATGTCACTGATGCTAATTTTGGGCCCGAATTCAATAAGTATGATGTGTTTTGAAAGCTGTCTATTCTGGTATCTGTAATCGTTTTCCTGCAATCTTATGAATACAAAAACAAACGAAGAAACACAGGAGACCAAAACAAACACAAAACCCGGCCTGCTGACGTCGGGTCGAGGTAAGAACTGTATCAACCTGTCAGACGAATGGTGTGAAATGCTGCGGAGCGGTTGAGCGAGCGAACGTCGAGAGCAAACACTTTGCCATGTCGTCCAAGCGGCCTGACGTCGCTGAGGGTCATGTTCCAAATGTCGATTGTCCAGTGATAGAAGAGTCGCTCGTCAGAGGCGCAGTTGACGCAGTCGGCGGCTAGCATCAGCGGGGTGGTGATGTCGACAACACGCTTATTACTACTGCTCGACGGACAATTAGCCACACATCTGATGGATACGGCCGGCCGGTCGCCGAGTACGACCGTTACCGGCACCAACTGGACGACGTTCTCGCCGTCATCACCGCTCATCTCGGCGTAGAAGTAAAACGTCGCTGGCGTGCGGTCGATGGACAGCATGCTTGCTGAGAACTTCAGGACATTGTCGTCGACGTTGTACGTCGCACCATCCACGAAGCATTCTGACAATTCTTCTGCGTATAAATGCAAATAACAGTCTAATAAGATTGTGCTGCTTAAATTTTACACGGCTGTGCTAGTGTGCCACATTCGAGCAGAACACGTCCCTGTGCATATTGCCGATGTTTTTTTTTACTTTTCTGTCAGTTCGAATCAAGAGTAGACCATATAATGCTATATATTAATAGACACAAATCCTGACTACATGCTAAAATTAACACTTTATTTCCACCAATGTTTATTCAACATCTTATGATAGCCAATGTGTACAGTGAAGGTCGCCTCGTGGTCAGTCATGCATTTAACCCTTTTCAGTTCCAATCCTTTAATGTTTATAGTAGCAAATAGTTGTTTAATTGCCTCTCACATCTGTGCGCTACAACGAATGGTTAACCCTTTAATGGGCACATTAAAACTGCAGAGCAACGAACCATTATACAAAATTTGGCGATTGGTACACTGGCCGTTGATGGGTGGGCTGTTACATTTGGTACAGCAAGGAGGGGACTGGGCGGGGCAGTCCCCTCCTTGCTGTACCAAATGTCCCAAATAGCCCACCCATCAACGGCCAGTGTACCAACTTCGTATTATTTGATGTGGCACTATAATTAGCAGTGCCCATTAAAGGGTTAATACACGGGTAGGCTATTACCGGTACATTTTTGTCTACTAGGTCTACCTTATTGTTGTTCTGCTACATTGCGAATTAAATTCATATTTTGTACAGTGACGAAGGGACTAACTGCAGTGCCCACCTGCCGGGGCTCCTCTTCACCGTACGAGAGGTAACAACCTACCTGGAATATCAAGGGCCAGCCAATGAACTAATCATCAGTGGTCCCTTGCTGTGTGCATCTGCCCACTATAGGGTTATAGCTACAATCACACCTTCGCACGTTATAGAACATAATCAATAAAACAGAACATGTGTTCACCGCGTGCGCTTCTACGTTGACGTGCGGCGCGGCCATGTCCACTGGAGCACGACCATCTGACTTGAAGCTCTGAATGACTCGGCTCGGGCGGCTTGTGTTGCTTTGTCACCGCAAGTTCAACAGTTTCGTTCACATCTGTAATTAAGTCGACGGCAAGTAACACCGATCTCTACCGACAAACGCAATTTAAATAGGCAACGTGGTATAACGCAAGACGCTCTAGAGTATATCAAATACTCGCAGCGAATACCAGCTGCAGCTACTCACAGTATCTATGCTTTCGTCCAAGTGGTTTGCCAAGAAGTTCTTCGGAAACGACCTGGAACGTTGACTCCCCAGTTATCGCACGCAGCTTTCCATCCGACGCAGCATACTGAGCCTAAGGGGACACGCGGACAATAAATTTATTATCATATTATTACATAATAATTATAATATTCACCTTCGCAAACAATGCAGCTCACGATTAATATATCACTTAAATAGAGACTAAAATAGTCTTAAAATTAACTAGGCTAAAAAAATTTGTTATAGGGCCTAGCCCTAAAAATAATCCTAATCCTAATGGTTGTTGTTGGTTGTTAATATTGAATCATCCTAACGGCGCTGTTAATAAACAAGGTTTTCTTATAAACTGAGCCACAAGCGTCGTTAATTGTGCAGAGGAGGAGGAAGTATGGCATTTGTTGGGTAATTTATCAAGTAAAAATCCCCTGCAGTTTGCAATAACCAGTTTTTGGATGCAGTGAAGCTGATCGGCATCGCTATGTCAGAAATAAAGAAACTAGGAATATTTTCATAGGCTTAGCAATATAATAATAATAATGTCAAGCACAGGTACGTGGTTGTTTAGGTGGAGCTAGACATCCCGTCGGCCCTCCTAACAAAGCCTTTGGTTGACTAAGTCATGATCCCTGCTGCAGCCGTTACCGTATCAACGCTAGCATACACGTGTAGGCCTAACATAAAGAGAACATTACTTGGATCTGGACGTTGTAGCGACCAGGTGACAAGTTACTGCTGGGAATGGACAGAGTCAGTGAACCGTTGAGACGGTCAAGTGCAACGGTGCAGTCGTCGTCGCTATGGTCGACGTCGTCACTTGCTGCCGTTGACGTCAGTCCACCATTAGTCTGCCGCACTGAGCACGTGACGTCAATCACCAGTACTTCCTTCAGGCTCTCGTTGTGCGACAGAACCACGGCCGGAATTGTGACGTTTCTCCTGGTGACGTAGTGGCTGCGCGCCGTCACTTGGAACGCCAGCTGACGCTCTTCTGCGAAGCCGATCGGCGCCGGAAAGACAGGGACCATGGCGAGGATGCCAGCAGTCGGCAGCTGACGGGCGTGGTCGAGCTCCTTCGCTATGTTGAACGTTGCGCCTTCGACGCGGCCGGTCATTCGTAGTCGGGTGACGTTCGGCGGACTGTTGTCGAACGAGCGACGGATGGTGGCGGTGAAGTAGCCGTCGACGCCGGCAGCCGGCTGGACGACGTTGATCATGCGCCGCGACGCCGTGCCGGGCATGTCCCAGTCAACGATCATGTTGCGGACCGGATGTCGCGCGAAGAACTCGAGCGTCACAGTTCCGTCGTCGTCGCTGCGCGTCGTCACGTACACGTTGCGGTCGATCGGCCCACGCGTCTCCGTCGCGGGTTCCGTCACGGTGGACGACGACGCCGCATCCGACGGCCGTGCGTCGCAGTCGCTGGTTGAAGTACCTGCTTGTGACAAGATAGACGACGACGACGATGACGCTGATTCCGTGTCGGTAGACGCTGCACGACTTGGTTGTCGACGGTTCAAACGAACGACTTTGACTTGAGCGAACGAGTCGTCGGCGTGCTCGACAATCGTCAGCAAGCTCGTATTCGGCACTAATCCGGGGAACCGGTGCGTCAACGTTGCAGTGTAGTATCCACGCACGGTCCTACTCAACCAAAGCGGCGGCATCTCGTCTGACACCAGATCTACCACGGTTCGCACGAACGACTGATCGTCTGATCCCCAGCTGACGCGCAGGTCCTCGACGGGTGATCCAGCCAGCACGACGACAGCTGCGTTGCCGGCGTCGTCCACGTGCGAGAAAACTTCGAAGTCAGTGATTCTAGTCTCTGACTGATCCACGACGTTGGTGGTCTTGGAGATTACAAAACAAGCACCGTTCTTGGTGCCAGTGAGAGTGGCGGTAACGCGCTCTGGGACTGGCAGCGTCATTTTTATCGTCACTTCAGTCTTGTACGTGACCGAACCATTGGCTGTGCTCCGGTGGAGTTCGATGAATTCGGAATAGGTGTTATCAGCGATGACTACCATGACATGCAGGTCGCCCAGTCTGTCTACAGATTCGATACGAAGGACGGCCGCACGCTGATTGACCACGCGCCGAGCTGTAATTGCGAGTTCAACGGCGACAGGTCGCAAGTCGACGGGACGCGTCGTGGCGAACTTGTACGTCGTATTGAATACGCGACCAGTCAACCCGATAACGAACTCCTTCCGGCCGTCAGCTACCGCATCGCGACACTTCAACGTCGCCGCATACAGCGTGTCGTCGTCAGCAACGTCGACCGCGGCCCAGACAGGCAGCCGATCGTCAGTAAACGAAACCAGATCGATGAACAGCTGGTTGTCGTAGCTCCATTCAGCGACGACGTCACACAGTCGACGTTTCGTTGTGATGAGGATCGTCCCTGTGCCGCCGTCGTCCACACACGTTCTCAACTTCAGGTCCTTCAGATCAATCTCCTCGTAGCCGATCGCGATGGTCGTCCGCGACAGCTCGATCGCGTTGCCGCTGCTGTCGTTCGTCAGGAGACAAACTTCGTAGGTGCCCGGACGACGGTAAACATGCGGTACGCTCGTCCGATACGAAAACAGCTGGCGTAGATGAGGGTCGATCCAGTCTGGAAGGACGTTGGCCTCCTGCGTCAGATCTTTATGGTTGACGAGATGGCGCTGTCCGTCGCCGAGCGTCATCGACAGTTGGTCACCGGATGTTTCGTTGACTAGCAACCAAAACACGACTTCGCTGTTGGACGAATAGCCACCTTCCTTGTCGGCGTACAATAGCAGTCCGGCGGTCGGTGCGCTCACGTTCTCCAATACCAACTAAACACGTGCATGAGCTTACTTACTTAACAGCTTGAACAATGCAATTGCCACTAAAACTTATTATTACTACCACAACACTTATCTAACAGTTTTACTGATACTGCAACCCGGTATTTTCCAATGGGTATGCTGTTTTGTGTGTGTTGGGCGTGTGGGAGCTCCAGATGCTGAGCCTCATCGTCAATACGATTGCAGGAAGATGACAAAAAAGAAGAAAGAAAAAGAAATGTGTGAAAACCGTGCTGTACATGCGCTCAGCACGGTAGTTACTTTGTCCCTTTGTATTCCCTTGATCGAGTAGATGTGTGGGTTTGTCTTATTCCTTTCGTTCACA
>Ga0209149_1001503_pt1 | contig 11917 bp, 5 predicted proteins | sample WorMetTyACAVOLI2_FD_187423 | JGI IMG/M metagenome (GOLD analysis project Ga0209149, IMG submission 187423) | Marine gutless worms symbiont microbial communities from Max Planck institute for Marine Microbiology, Germany - Olavius algarvensis... ... | reverse complement strand
ACACTAATAGGAAACCCTACCCCAGGAATTCAATGGTACAACTTTCGACCCCCTGGGGTGACCCCTAACCGGGGAATGGGCCCCCGTGAGGCGCTTTTTGTCAAATTACTTTGACCTCTTGTTCTGTACAACTCGTCTGTCTTGCTGTGCAAAGTGCCGTTGTAGCTTCAGTGTAACCGATACATTTTATCGCGTCAGCACAGCAATGCTCACGCGCGATATTGATACAACATTTCTGTCTGTCTGTCTGTCTGTCTGTCACGCTCCTGTATTGTATAGAAACGGCATAACATTAACATAATCATATTTTCTGCAGCATGCGGTATCCCAATATTTTCCCAGTAATAAACATCTTTGTGAAATTCGGATAGGATCACCCACTACGGGGCGTTGAATACAGGCGGGATAATAAATTTCGCGATTTTCACAGCCCTCAATCTCGGCTGTGGCGATTTTCGACTATTACTATAAATGTATGAATGTATGCTGACGCGCGATAAAAAATTATTTCGTTTTTTTATCCTGAAAGTATCACGACAATAGCTGCAACCGTTTCAAGGAAACAAACACACCACCGAAAACAACACCTCACCGTCTTCGACTGGGCGAGGTAGAGAATCTACGAAGAAAATAACTTGAGAGCACTCAGAGAGCGCAAACCTCCGCCAAACCAAAATCTGAATCTCACGGCGAACATAATCGTCTCCTGGTTTGACCTTGAAACGTGCTCCAAGGTCGTGAAGGATGGCGTCATCGGACAGAACATATACGACTTCCTATTAGTGTTCCATAGTAACTTTGGCCGTATCTCTTACCGTTTCTGCGCTACAGTAGATTTTGTTCCGAAATGACAGCTGGGCGACTATGACCTCTAAGTGACTGGGCCAAGGCCTGCCGTTGGTAGAAAGTTCACGTAAATTTATGCATAACACTTTGCTTGAGGCAGCACACAAGCAGACAGAACGACAGACTAACCGATGTAGTTCGCATGGCTAGACGACTAGCAGGTGTTCCACATCAGTAACGCCACGAGCAGTGTGTAAACTCATTAGCACTGATGCGGTTGCTTTTAGTTATAAATCTGTTGTTTATTATTATGTATAATTATACAACTCGTCTCTCTCACTGTGCAAAGTGCCCTTTTCAACGTCTTCGGCAACTTGATCTTAAACTTGAACGATGAAAGTTGAACTTGAAGTTAAACTTGAACTTGCTATTTATGCAAGCTATTTGTCATCATTCATCATCATCATCATCATCATCATCATCATCATCATCGAGTACTTATTAGGCGTCGCTTAACAAAGCTCAACGGCACCTTACAAGAAAAAAAAGTCTACTGATGCCGGCGGGGGCTTATTGTGTTGTTACTTTGTGTGTGCAGCTTACGCGAGATCAGGGGCGGGTTTAATATGCACACTTCTATAAGCGTAGAACTTTTTTCCTAGCGTAGCAAAAACCTATTAAACGCACTTCTAACAGAAAAAAATTCCTACCATAGCAGAAAATTTCTTTGCTAGCTATGTTGCTAGCTATTTTGACTTGAACGAAAAGTTTGTTTTTATTTTTTGTATTTAAATATTTCAACATTTGTTTAGTATGTCTAAAATCTGACCATTTGAATAACACACCGAATAAAAAAAAACAATGAATTATTTAACGGTGTTCAGTAAACATTTCGGTCACGTGACGTTCTACGCAGCAGACGTAGAAAGTGGTTTAATACGTTAGTTAATAAGGTAGGGAAAATGCTATGCTAGGAAAAAAAGTTCTACCGTTCGTACTGAACCCGCCCTGTTAGCTATAGCTAAGTTTTTTGTTAATAGACCATTGTACGTTTGACTAAAGCGACTGCAGTCAGTGGTGACTAAAGGTCAGTGGTCAGTGATGGTCAATAAGGGGCGACATATCTGTGCAAACATCCACCAAGTAGTGATGGGCAAATTCGTACTTTAAATTGAAATGCAAGAAAAACCGTTACGCGGCCGGCGCTGCCCAGACCCACTGGGGAGCATACAGTGCCGTTAGACTCATGTAATTAGATTTTAGGGGAGAGGTAGGGGCAGCGGGGAAAAAGACAGGGGCAGACTAAAATTTTCAGGGGGCGTGGCTCCCTCTTTCGTATTTATCAGGAATACGGTAGCGTCAAATAAATTCCCATTTGGGGGTGGCAAAGATTTGGGGCACCATAGAACTGCCCCTAAGAAGGACGGGAGGGATGTCTCCCCAGTCTGGATTTGTAGATACGAGTCGGACAGTGATCGCTGTTTGGTGACTGCGCTATAGAAGTAAGCCTACTCTTGCTTGCTTGCTTACTTACTTACTTTGATGACTTTAGGTATGGCTGATTTGACGAGAGCTTTGGAAACGACAACAGACGCAGCCGAACTGACGTCCAACAAGACCAGCGCAGATGTGAGTCTAGAATACATCTTGTGGGTCGTTGTGCTGCCGGTCGTGATGCCGGTTGGAATTGTCGGCAACATCTTGGCCTTCATCGTCCTTCAGAGCAAACAGTTTCGTCACTCAACCACTGGAGTCTATCTAACGCTGACTGCCATCGCTGACACGCTGTTTTTGCTCACAGGAGGGCTTGAAATACTGGAAGTGGCCGGTCTGTTCAGTGTGAGGGAGTACAACGTCTGGACGTGTCGCGCGTATAAATTCCTCTTCTACACATCGGGTGACGCCTCCGTGTGGCTGGTCGTGGCATTCACGTTCGACAGGTTCGTCGCCGTCTGTTTTCCTCTCAGTAAGAGAAGAGTGTGTCGATGGAAACGGGCCGTCATTGCGTCGGTCACGATCGTGCTCCTGTCGCTGGCTAAGAACCTACACGAGTTCTGGACGAGAGGTCCAGAGTACAGAGCTAACGGCCAACTTCGTCGCATCTGCGGTACACAAGCGCAGTACTATTTCTTTCTCGATTACGTCCGGCCATGGATTGCGTTGATTCTGGTCATGGCCATCCCCTTTATTCTGCTCCTAATCTTTAACTGCATGATCGTTCACAGTCTCATCAAAGCGCAGCGGCTTCGCAATAAGACCGCAGCTACCGCGACATGTGCCACGCCATCCGATACCGGAACCGGAAATAAACCTTTGACGTCCAGTCCAGGCTTCCGACAGACGCCAAACGGGGCCGTATCGACGTCGAGTACCCGCTTCCGACAGACGACTTTGATGTGCTTGAGCATTTCGTTCGCGTTCTTGATCCTAGTCACTCCGAGCATCGTTCTGTTGATTGGAAAGCCGTACTGGAAACACCGCACCAACGCGGCGTACAAGAATGCCAAGGCGATCGGCAATTTCCTCAGTTTCCTCAACCACTGCATCAACTTCTTCCTCTACTGCGTCGCGGGGCGGCGCTTCCGCCATGAACTGAAAGCCATGTTCACCTGTAGACGTGTTGAAGTGCCTCCTAGCCCGACCACGTGAACTGGAAATCAAAATACAATACCGGCAGGCCATGTGCACAATTTCTTGTGTCACTGAGAGATTCCTAATCTTTCCTAGGTCCTTTCTCTTAGGCCAAATTTCAACATTATAGGCAGAGATATGTGGGCTCAAGTAGCTCAAAATTGCAAAAAAATTTCGAATTTTTGGTAAAAAGTTGCCCCTAAAAACGAACCCCATGAGCGATTATTACAAAATTAAGCCTGGTGGAGGGATTCTCAGGTCCGCCCCTCGCGCCAAGTTTCAGCATCGTGGCTTTATAAATGTAGGCTTAAGTCCTCCAAAATAGTCAAAATATGGAATTTTTTTGTATATATTTTCCCCTGAAGGGCCATTCCCTTAAACGACTTTTACAAAATTCGGCGTGGTAAGGGATTCCCAGATCCGCACCCCCTTGCCATATTTCACTCTTGTGGCTCAAAAAATGTGGGCTTACAGCCTATAAACAGCTAAAATTGCTAATTTTTGGTATAAATTTGCCCCAAAGGGGTATATCCCTTAAGCGATTTTTACAAAATTTGGCTTTGGGAGGAAGTCTCAGGTTCGCACCCTCAAGCCAAATTTCACCGTTGTGGCTTTAAAATGTGGGCTTACAGCCCCAAAATCGCAAAAAATGGTAATATTTGGTATAAAATTGCCCCTAAAGGAAAATCCTGGGGATCCATAGAAAAACTTGAATACAACTACAAACCTTCCTGTATGTAATGGCACCATAATTGTTTTGAAAATTACACTGCTTCACAGCGTTTCGGTTATCACAAACTTTGTAATTCCAAAGCGTGACAAAACACCAAAAACAACACACTTTTTCGTCTACAGCCGGCGCGGGACGCACGATGCCCACCATAAAAAATGTGCAAACGAGTCGCCCCTGAGGCGCAAAATTTATTGGCAAAAATTCACGTTTATCGGGGCAATATGATGCCCCTACGGGGCGAAAAACCCATTTTTTGACCGCTGAGGAAACGCAATACCTGCATGCTACGCTGCGCTCAGGCCTGCCGGTAAGTGATACGACAACGGCGGGTTCAGCGGCCATGGCAGGTGCGCGACCGGATAACGACGACCGGCAGGAGACCGGACCGGACAGCCTGGCAACCAACACGCTGCCACGCAATCACGCTGAACCGTCGATATGTTCGCTGTCGACACTGAATTGTGCGAAAATGTGTAAGCTTAGGCCTCTCAGAGCCGATATAATACCTTCGGGTATAAGCTATGCAGGAAGCCTGTGTATAGTTATTGCTGAAGCCAGAACACAAGCCAGGTTCGTCTGCTGTGAAGTATACGTCCACGTGAAAGCAACCTAGCGCCAAATAAAGCCGGATTTGTGTGACGAATCTTAACGACTTTATAAGTATGAAAAATTTTATTTTATGTTTATTCTGAAAGTTTAACGACGACAGTTGTCACCATTTTCCCGCTCGCAAATATGGGGGCTTTACGCGATAATGGTGTTTGTCTGCTTGTCTATTATCTGTTTGTCTGTTCGCCTGTTTATTGTGTAATGCAGATATCATCGCGAAAATGTGAAAGAAGTGTCAAGCAGTTTACTTCTTTCTGTAGCTACATGTATGTTGCTTCTAAGATTCGTTCACACATGCGCTGCGCTGCACTGCGCGACAATCAATGAGTCTTGTGTTTCCGTGGAACCGTTCATAACAAGGCGAAGCGTATGTGTGAGCGGACAGTTTTTCAGAATAATGTATCTGTTCTATAGCAGTTTGTCCAAGCGTGTAGATATATGTAGTGGACAATTTTGAACTTTGTGTCGGATTTCAGTATCAATGGCGGATCCACGACGCCTCATCCTCATAAAAGAATTTCTTAAGTTTGTTCGGTTTAACGGAAGGTGGATTAGTTGATAACTACAAATACTCAAAATCTTGTGACAAGTATGAAAAGCGGGCCTCTCACATGGTGTGATTCAACTTTGCCAGACCATGTGAAGTGGTAGATCAGGGATCAACGGACAGCAGTTTATGCCGTCAGTGGAGTCCATCTGGAGTATGCAAGACGCACTTTAAGCGGAAGTGCTCGGGGTCCGTATCGGATCCACCGGGATCGAAAACGCAACGACGAAGAACACTTTAAAACAAACGATATCACAGTTTGTTTACGAAGAACAAACTCTTGGGTTACGTGACTAAAGCTGCCGGGATCGAATTTTTTGGGTCACAAAAAAATGAGAGCGCTCTGGCGGGAACAAGTCGTCTCGTTCCCGAAAATCAAGGTCGATCCAAGAGCGTTCTTTTACTAACCTCGCCCCTGGTGATAAGGGGGTTGTTTTCGCACTCATCTTTTCACCAGAGCCTCACTGCCTCTCCCTGTGTGGCCCATGCTCATAAAGTCCTAGATCCGCCATCGTTCCGTGATCCCAATATATTGTATAGTTAGCCGCAATGTTTTCTGATGGTAGGACTTTAGCATAGTTTTAGTTAGGAGCGGTTAAATTTTATAAAATTTTGAGGAATTTTCCCGTGTCCACTCAGAACACAATTGCAGTTGCATTTCCAATGTGTAATATTTATACCCTTACCTGAGACGTAATGACGACGTCTAGGCGCACTGCAACGGAAAATTAGTCGAAGCTGGACCATTCAATTGTTGTTGCAGCCATCGGTCGTTGGCGTTGCTGTATCTCTGCTTGTGCTGCAGACTCGCAGTTGTTTTTTAAACCACTGTGCCAAAAATAACAGCGTTCAGCTACGGTTTGCTATGCTAAAAAGTAGTTGGCTTCGTTTTTTTCTGGACACACTGTATTAAGACTGTTTTCTGCAATTTGCAACGTGTATTACATCAGGCCGAAGCAGTCGCGCGCAGTGTTACCTTTGTCATGTATCAGGACAGTGTCTGCTTGCTAACAGGCCCATAGACAGCGGGAGTCGGAGAGGTCTGACAGTCCCTCACGGCGCTGAAAGGTCCACTTGTCCGCCGACTGTTTGAGCGATCTTGAATGTCGTCCGTGTATGACATATTAATAAAATCGAGTAGACTTACATGTAGATTCCAGCTTTGACCACCAAAGTAACGCCATCAATCATATTTTTATTTATAAATCAAGGTTTCCCCTAGACAGCCACTGGGAACTCCAATTTTCAAACACTGAAAAAAGTCCAAAATCTGAGGAAAACGACCCCCCCCCCGTTATTAGAAGGCTGACTACGGGTCTGCCGTTAACGTAACTCAGAAATGCGTTCACTTGCATTAGTGTATCAGCAGTGTTTTGTAACTATCCGATCTTGTGAGATCTGTCATTTGTCGATGTTGTACGTTGTATTGTTTCACTACATCTCACGACGATATGGCTACTAACGTCCCGTGCTTACGGCGTTTAACTTCGTCTTCTCGATGCTGTCTGCTTGTGCTAAGATGCGGCTGATAGATGTCAGCTTTCGTCGTTATCTCGGTGTCTCTATTGTCCGCTCTAGAAAATTTAAATGCTCCGTTGATCGCGGCAAACGTTCCTTCTACAAAGAAAGTTTATTTTGTTATTTCATTTTTCTATAAAGCTGCCAGTGCTATTTCGGAAACATGGGCAGTTTGCTATCTGAGGTTGTACTAGATGTTAACAAGAACTTAGCTATCGCAAACACATCGCGCGTAAGCTGCGCACACAATACGTCGAGAGCATCTCCGTGACCTTGAAATCTAGGTTAAGGGTCACTCAAAGTCACTGGAAACGGAACCAGTGGTATAGATCATACACGACTCACTGTTAGTCGAGTTATTTGACGCTGAATATTATCGTGACCTTGAAATGTGGGTCACAGGTTACTCAAAGTCATTGAAAATGGTACCATTTAAAAGCTTGGGTACGGTTTCCTATTCGCCTTCCATAGTAACTATGGCCGTATCTTTAGCCATTTCGGAGATATTCAACGTCAAAGAATGGCCTGACCTTTAATATGGGTTTGGGGTCGTTCAAGGTCATTTAAAATGGCGCGGTTCGATAGACCATGCACGACTTTCTATTGGTCCGCCATTGTAACTACAGCTCTATCTTGTACCGTTTGCGAGTTATTTGACGTTGAATAATATCGTGACCTTGAAATCTGGCTTAGAGGTCACTCAAGGTCATTGAAATTGGTGCCATTCTAAAGCTTGGATGCGGGTTTCTATTCGCCTTCTATAGTAACTATGGCCGTATCTGTAGCCGTTTGTGAGATATTCAGTGTCAATGAATGGCGTGACCTTGAAAACAGGTTAGGAGCATTCTGTCATTGAAAATTGTGCCGTTCGATAGATCATGTATGACTTTCTATTTGTCCGCCATTGTAACTATAGCTCTATTATGTATCGTCTGCGAGATATAGCGACTTATTGCTAGAAAATCGCGAAATTTTTATACCCCACCTGTATTTAGCGCCCCTGCAGGGGGTGACCCCGTCGGAATTTTGTGAAAATGTTTGATGCCGGTAAAACTAGAATGATTGGGCTACCGTATGGTGAAAAAAACTGTGATTATGTTAAGCCGTTTTCATCTGATACCGGAGCGTTACGGACAGACGGACAGACGGACAGACAGACAGACGGACAGAATTGCTATATCAATATCTCGCGTCAGTGTGCTGACGCGCAATAAAACCAAATGCATGCATGCTTCTTTCTGGTCTTGATGCTCGCCCGTTAAATCTGTCACAGTCATCGATCGACATAATGTGAAACTATTGAAAGCAAATACAGAAACTGTTAAATGATGCCAACATAAGAGTTCACTCTGGTTTGCATACAAATGAGAATTAGTCAGTATGACGATTCTGTTGTGAAAAGTCGAATGCGTGTTAGCGTGTTTTATTACTTTTTTCTTTTCTGTTTATATTTTTCTGCTTTTTATGCATATCTATGATGCTAGCACTTGATGAATAAAGATTTGTGTATTAGTGCCAAGGGGGTGCGACTTTGTCTTTTCACTGACGGGCAAAGTTCACCTTGAAACACTGGTCAATTAACCCTTTATAATTCAGAGGCAAGTGCCACATCGAATAATATGAAATTGGTACACTGGCCGTTTATGGGTGGGCTGTTACATTTGGTACAGCGAGGAGGGGACTGGGCGGGACCGCAGTCCGCCCAGGCCCCTCCTCGCTGTACCAAATGTAATAGCCCACCCATCAACGGCCAGTGTACCAATCACCGAATTGCTGTATAATGGTCCGTTGCTCTGCGGTTGTAATGTGGCCTTTAAAAGGTTAAAGCCAGAGTTTTGGGTTGCTGGGAAAGGAAGGGAGGGATGGGGTCACCGCCGGAAATTTTTGGAAAATCGCATGCAGCACTTACATTGGTCGAGCAAACACCGTTTCGTCCGACGTGCTATGCTGTTGTGAATCGAGATGAAATTGTAAGTTGTAACCAGGTTCGACCGGAACCGTTACGAGGCTCAATCACACTGGTTGCTATACACCCTCATTACTGCCAGCGCAGTTTCCCCGCTGCCCCAATGGAGTCGCTGCCAATGATTACGGCACCAGCGTTATAACCAGAGCTCTGATAAGCCGGACCAGTCAGTGCTTATATCTGTTTTTTTATACCTGCGCTAGGCCAGACTGGCCGGCGGACGCATTATGTTCTCCGGTTGTCCGTCCGTCCGTCCGTCCGTTCGTCACAAAACTTGTGAATACGATATTATGAAAACAAGGGCATGAAATGGTCAACTTCGGGGGTCAGAAGGTCAAAGATCAAGGTCACACGAGACCGAAGACAGATGTGGAGGCCTGGCGGAGGCATCATTCTCGTCACCTTAAGTCCAGTAGCTTTTCTAGTTTGGTCTCCGTCTAAAGTAGTTAATCATAATTGGTATGCCGTTATCATTTAAGAAACAAGTTTATCGGAGACGATACGAAAGCCGCCGCTTGTCAAAGCCTAAACTGCATTAAAAACAAACAGAAATAAAATAAAGCGAAAAACGAACTTAAAATAGGGGAAAGGAATTCTTACACCCTGCAATGTAGCACGTGGCTCTGGGATGACATGCCATTGAATTCGCCCAAACGTCCGCCATATTGGAACTCTACATCTGGTTTCGATGTCGACCACATCACCGCAGTCGTCATGTCAGTCTGCACCAGTCTCTGACATTTTATTTAAATCGGCAGAGAAAAATGTTGTCATGTCGATTTTCAAGATGGCGGATCTCAGCCATCTTGGATTTTAGGGATCCAATAATCGGTTCTTTGAAAAGTCCAATTACAACTTACTAAATTGCTTAGTTTTTTTGAGAAAATCGCGTTTTTTTAATTTTGGCGACAGACACACAAACAGACAGACGAACAGATGGACAGCGCCGATGCAGTAAGCCGCTCTCGCTATCGCGAGCGGCGGCTTAATAAGTTAATTATCTTCGCCAAGGCTATGGTTACGCGAGCAGTTCGGTTTGTCTGTCAGTCGTTCTGTCTGTGCAGGATAATGCCAGGATTACTGCAAAACTAATCAGCCGATTTCACTGAAACTTGATGTTACGATTGGGACTACCAATCGGAAGAACTGTTTAACTTTTGTTGGTGATCCGGTCCCGGATATCGATTCCGGATCACTTTTCCACTACCGCTATTGCAGAATATAGTGGATTTTAGGAGATTTATTAGCATTATTACACGCAAGTAAATTTTATAGCTGCAGTCAACGTGCACAAAAATAAATACGACATTCAATGAATTTTGTATCCGTAGTCTACATCCGCAACTTTTCTGTCTCACCGGAGTTCGCGGATTTTCAAAGTCTTGCTGATACCTCAGCGGAGAGATTAGCCATCAATCTGCACACCTCGACGGCACGCTATTGATCATACAAAACAACAGCTGCTAGAGGCAATGAGAGCAGCAGTCGAAAAGCAGATTGAGCTGGGAGCGCATCACACCCGACACCAGTCGAGCGGAGCCAATCTGCAGCATAGATCAAATAAATCAAAATCATTACATTCTGCGGTCTATATTACGTCTTCCAAGTGGATTAGTGCTCGTAATAAACGCTTATTATTTTTTATGCCCCCAGTCCACGCTATGCAGCAAGTCAAAAAAGTTGTTTTGCCGCGGGATATGCTATGCAAGCGCGGCCTATGCCGTCATGCGGTGTCAGTGTGTCTGTCTGTCTGTCCATCTGTCTGTCACGTTTGTACATTCTGTCAAAACGAATAATGTGTCTGCATTTTTTTCACCGTCGGGTAACCACATCATTCTAGTTTTTCTTTATCAGACGTCATGGCAATATTCCGACGGAACCCCCAACCACCTAACGGGGATGTTGAATGCAGAAATGGCGATTCTGAGCATCTGGCTTCATCGCGTGCAGCTGCGACTGGCAACGTGAAAAAAAAAATTCGAGCAAAATTTAAAAAAAATATACGAGCACTTGCACGAAATTTCGCTGATTCCGAAAATTAAATATTAAATATTTTTCGATGTACAAACAACGAAAAATATCTAATATCTAATAATAATAATAATCCATAACCGATTTTCTGTGGCAGTAAAACTGCAAGATGCTACCCTGATGCAGCATAATTCACTCGAAAGACAGTTTTTCTCAACCTTGCTAAACAACGTATTGCATCTATTACAGCTTGGAATCATCTGGTGTATATGCTACACAGAGTACGGGAGATATCATATCGCGAACTTGGGCATGGGCAGCGCGCTGAAGCTACGCACCGTAACAATGCTGTGCACGAACACTTGCACGAAATTTCGCTGATTCCGATAATAGACCGATAAATCATGAAGTAAATCACTCGGAGCATTTCAACAACGTGATTGGACGTGACCGCTATCACTTAAAGGGGTGTTTATAGCGACACAACTCAACTCAACTCAACTGGACGTACGACACGTTCACAGCCTGAACAACTGTCACCTCAGTTTGTAGGTCATGACGTCATAAACAAAAACACGGCTGACTTGGCTGTACGCTGTTCGACTGGGTCAGTTGAGTTGTGTCGCTATAAACACCCCTACACAACAGAGACTCTAATTTCAGCGGTGTTTTATTGCCGCGCGATGCTATGCGTAAGCGCGGTCTATGCCGTCGTGCTGTGTCTGTCTGTCTGTCCGTCCGTCCGTCTGTCCGTCACGTTCATGTTTTCTGTCAAAACGAGTAAAGTAACATATCTTCAATTTTTTACACCATTCTAGTTGTTCCATTCTAGTTGTTCCGTGTTGAAAGTTATGGCAACATTCCGACGCTAGTGGGAGCAAATATCGCGATTTTCGACCAATATCTGAGATTGCTACGATGTCCGTTACCATTACAATATTTTTGAGCCAACAAATTGGCAGAAAGTGATATACAAAAACGGTTACAACTGTTCAGGGGCGTAGACAAGGGGGGTATAAAGGGATTTAGGGTATAAAGGGATTTATACCCCCCCAAAAAAATTGCAGCAACGTCATTTTTTATAATGTTGCATAATTTCATAAGTAAGCCTTAAAATCTAATGTCATGCACTTTGTAAGAGTGGATTTAGGCAGAA
>Ga0209149_1001502_pt1 | contig 11919 bp, 5 predicted proteins | sample WorMetTyACAVOLI2_FD_187423 | JGI IMG/M metagenome (GOLD analysis project Ga0209149, IMG submission 187423) | Marine gutless worms symbiont microbial communities from Max Planck institute for Marine Microbiology, Germany - Olavius algarvensis... ... | reverse complement strand
TTCCGAGTGGGGGGTGCGTGAGTGAGCGCCGAAGGCGCGAAGATCGAGGCGCCGCAGGCGCCGAGGGGGTGGGTGCGGGAGGGGCTGTCCCCCTCCCGCTGCAGGAAGGGGGCTGGGGAGGGGACTGTGCCCCCTCCCCAGAAAATTTTTGAATTTTTAAAATAAAAATGACGTGTTTTGGTGCACTCTGGAGCATGGACATTTATAATTAATGTGCCTGCAAGAGAAGGCAGCTGAAGGCTTGATGTCTTCATTACAACTGTAAAATTTGAAGAAAACTTCATACATTAAAACACATCATAGACTAGACCCATTACTAATTAACGCGTTTAAGCCATGTGGGCTGTGGTTAATGCGAGTGTTCAACTGTTGGTGGTGATAATCGCTCTTGTGGTGATACGGTGATAATTAAGTATTCAACAACGCGGACCATTTTGGCCTGGCGGGGGGGGTGCGTACGCACCCATCGCACCCCCTGGCTACGGGCCTGCCCCGGCACATGACCGGTCGCTGTTAGTTTGTCATTAAGAATTACGCCGAGCACTCTGAGGCTGCTGACTCTTTCGATGTTCGGACATGGCGGCGGCGGTAGGACTGATTTGCCACGCTGGCCACGCGTGCAGTGATGATAATTTCTTTGGATTTTGCACAGTTCAGTTTGAGGTTGTTTGTGACTGCCCACTCGTCTATGTGTGCTATTTCAGCCAAACACGATCTGGAGTTAGCAGCTGGTACAACAAGATATGTGTCGTCGGCAGATGCAGTTTGCCGGCGTCACAGGATGCAAGTCTGCTGCCGTTACTACGTACGACGCAGGACCCAGTGCCGAGCCCTGTATGACACTGGCCTTTACTTCCGCGACAGACGAGCACTGACCATCGAATCTCGTACAGTGATAGTGCTCACCAAAGAAATCGTTTATCCAGTTGTAGATGTTGTCTCTGGTATCCCCAGAGTGGCCATTTTGCTCATCAGGGTCTTACCGTATCGAAAGCCTTCGTGAAGCACCGGTTTTGGTGTGTCTGAAGTGGCTCTGAAAAGAGTCGGTTGTGCGGCTAGATCACAGTATAAGCCTCTGCTTCAGCTCGTTAGTGTCGCGATTCGCTTTTTGTGTACTGTACTGTCAGGTAGTGTAGAAACATAACTAAGGTGAAGTGGCAAATTATGTATGCGTTTATTAGCTAAGGCCATCACTATATCACACGCTAAATTTCATTGCAAAATGTACAAGATATTCAAGATTACCCGAGTTTCATTTTTGGGTCACATTATGTCACAAATTTTTCACAAAAACTAACCCTTTCCAAATCCGGTAGCAGGTACTTTTTAATTTTTAGTCCCTCCCTAAAATTCCTGATGTGACGTGCGTCATTCGTCCTTAAGATGATCGCCCACGTAGGCCTACGTTGTTGTCTGTCTTTTGTGTTCAGTCTGGGTAATATCGCCTACTAGGTTTAGCCTGTTTCACCAATCCTAATTAAAACTTTAATTTAAAAAACACGTCTGTATTTTAATACACATAACCGGAAAACAACATGGTAACATCCGCTTTTTTACAGTGTTATAAATTTCCTCGAGTCACATGTATAGACGCGCAGAATGGTCGGTAGTCGGTAACATCGGCTATCGTTTCGATTATGTTTCATTAACGTCGATACATCGTTTATTGGACGAGGGCAGTAGTGCTGAACGCGTTGTGTGTCAACCTTACGTTTGTCGAAACCGACATCGATCATAGTTTTGCATGCGTGTATCCGCTGATGCGTTACGTTATCGATTAAACGTTACGACGTGAATGAATCGTTCAATGCATCACTGCATTTCTATACAGCGTGCAGCATGGCTCGATCTCAGTTCGCTGTTGGACTGTGGAGACGTCCGATTGCGGATTTGAATCCGCAGACGGTCCGCCATTTCCAGGTGGCAGAAAATTGCAGTTGCGAACCTGACTGCAAATCCGAAATTTCCCGTTTGTTCTTCAAACTTGGTGATCTTTGAGACTTCCCATTTTATTGTAAAGGTAAAAGTAAACGTAAATATAATGATTTACCTTGCATTGTCGTCTGATCGCCTAGTAGTATTTTTGATTTATTTTACAAACCTGGTTGTTCGCTCAGTTTCGGTTCAAAGACGCTGGTGTGTGTGAGTCATGTCTCATACATGTAATTGTCACGTGTAACGCTGTGCTATTTATTTATTTATTTATCGTATTTATTTATTTTATCTATGATTTGATCATCGACTTGCTGCCTATCGAGATGCAATTCTTCGTGTGCGCCAACGCCAATTCACTACGAGTCCGGCGCGTTTATGGACGCCACGACCCACGAGCAAAGCCCCGCCGCAAGCATAAATTTCACGGGGGATTTTCTCACGGGGGAGAAAACAAGTGACACCCCTGGATTGTGCATGGCCGCTATACGGTAGTTTTTTCGGCGACAAATGAACAAACGAAGAGATGAACAGACAAACAGATGGACTGACAGCATCATCGCGTTAAGCCCCCGCCTTATAGACTTTATTTCACATAAAAATGCAGCAACAACGACAGAGCACAGATAGAGAGGAAAAGAATTCAAAGCTCACGAACCTGTAAATCCGCGGACGGGCCTCGCGGACGCGAACAAATTCACGGTCTGTTAACGAAACTGCCAAGTGACGGTGAACCGAAACTTTCTAGATAGGCGCATCTCTGCTCTCGGAGTGTGTTCTCAGCCTACAGGATCATGATTGATTGATTAATCGAGCGAACAAACGAACGCTTTGTATACACGTAGATAACTGATCTATCGGTCGCTAGTCGACATGGTGCTGCATGCGTGATCAATAATAACTGTAGCCTATACAACTAATGAATATTGACGACATTCTGTTGACCGTGTAGGCTACGTCACCAAAACCCAAGTCAGCCCCGGGTGCAGAAATATTGGTTACTGCAAGACCCCTTATTATACGACAAACACAAACGGTAGTGTGCGTTTTGTCGTAGGCTGCTATATACCTTCTGCTGTTGGTTTATTTTATGTAGGGGACAGATATTTCTGCGGCGGTGACACCAATCGGCGTGAAATTTTGCACAATGGTACGTATCTGTCCAAAATTTTGGCCGTCTAAAAAAGCGAGTATCTCGAAAACGGTAAGTCGTTATATATCGTTCCATGTCAATTATACGTTGTTGTGGTCTGCCGTTTTACTTTGGCGAATAAACCTCTCATTAGAGCCTAACATCAGCTCGACGACAGCAATGTAAGTTAATTACGGGACAGTAGCCCTCAGGGGAGTCCATTATAAGGGAAAATATGTTGCATTTTTGAGCACTTCTCGCACCATCATCATCTGTGATCAATGCGTGATTGATCGTGTGTATCTCAGCGAAGAGGCCGACCACACGTGCATGTGGACCAACGCCACGGCCATGTCATCGATCGGTATGTCGTTAAACACTACCTGTCTACCTGCATTGGACGCCGTTAATTTCAATAGTCTACAGTAGGCTAAACAGAGGCATGCAATCATCGACGGAAATGTTGCCCGTGAATGGGCGAAAATGTTGCACACCTGCAACCCCGCGTTTGTCGTACATGCGTATTGCTGACGCACGTGTTTCTGGTCCTGTGTCTGTCTGTAAACACGACGTTTGCAAGAAGGCGGTGCCCGATTTAAGTGAAACTTGGGATGCTTCTTGGTACTACTACTGGCGTTTTGGTTCTATTCACATGCAAATTGTTTTGTGTAAATAAACGTGGATGGATTGAATGAATGGATTATGGTCGAGTAGCTTTTAGCCGCACGTTAACACGCACCTTCAGCTATTGTCATCGCAGTTACGTCTGTCGTCTGTCTGTGACGTTATCACGGCGTTGAACTTTTTCGCAATATTTTTGTGAATCTTTGAAAACGCCGCGAAAATATTCCCAATCGTTTTCCAAGGGGTTGTTATGTACATGTATATGCGAGGGGGTATTAAAATATCGCGATTTTCGCTTTATCTCGCCAAACGATGCAAGATAGGCCTGTGGCCAGTTACAATGGAAGACTTGACTGACCACCGATCTAGATTTCAAGATCAATATTCTCCAACGTCAAATAGTCTAACTCGAAAACGGTACGGAGCTGTTCTTACAATACTTACAATGGCAGTATAAGGGTAGGCCGTAGAATTGCGTATAAGCTAATATCCAATAAAACAAAATACTGTAGTAAAAATCTTCGCAAATATTGACATGCTAAAGGGTGCGCTTTTATTACTTACGTTGGTCCACTTTTAAAATATAATAGTGTTGTGTGGTCGCCATATTGTAAGCAGGACATTGAAGCAATTGAACGTGTTCAACGTAGATTCTCTAAACGTTTGCTCAGTCTGAAAGAATTGACTTATGAAGAACGGTTAAAATTTCTTGGGTGGACTGGCCTACCCTCTAATTACGTCGCCTACATACTGACTTAATGTGGTGTTATAAAATACTGTTTGGGCTGGTTCATCTGAACCAGGGATGGGGTCCTCGAGGACTGTCCTTGAGCTCGAGGACCCAAAATCGTGGCCTTGATGATAAATTGATGATTGGCCTCTAAGTGGTCTGGCCTTGGCCTCGATGCATCGGCCTCCAGTCACCGGTCTGTAATTAATGTGCTCAATTTGTAGTACTTTTATGCACTCCTCAGCCAGCTTGTGTTTCTCAAATGTAATAGCCACCTGTGACTGTAGCTTGTTGGTGTAAGAAGTGAAGAGGCTCAATTCTGTGGACAACTTGTGCTTTGATAAACGTTTTGTTGTCAGTTTAACTAGTGGATTTTGATGAGAAATGTCATTTTTAAAATTTTTTTTTCAACAATCATGATCACTGGCCTTGGCTTTGGCCTCGAAGATACTGGCCTTGGCCTCGAAGACTATACTGGCCTTGGCCTCGAACATGCTGTCCTCGAACCCATCCCTGATCTGAACTCTGATCACTTTTTCAAACTCAGTTCAAATCAAACTAGAGGCCATGGCTTTAAGCTATATATGAACAGTTATAGTACTGTGCGTTCATCTTTCTCTGCTCAGCGTGTTATCCAATCCAATCCAATCGTTTATTTCAGACAAGGTCCATAGTGATGTTAATTAGGACAGACAGAAGACAGATTATTATTAACGTGTGGGACAGTTTGTCGTCTTCTGTTGATTTTAGTACCATAAATGCGTAAATTTAAATAATTTTTAACTGTCTACAAATCTTTTGGTGTGCATGATTATGTATAGTGGATTTTATTTGTATTTTGTTTTAGTTTGCTTAGTGTATTCTATTCTATTGCTTTTCGTAGTATTGCTTTCTCTCTAACTAGATCAGATATGTGCTGGAAACAGCCTTTCTGTACCGCAGTATACAGCTGTACCATAGTACTTTTTCTATTTTTGCTGTTTACTGGAAATAAATGAGATGAGATGAGATGAGGGGTTGCTGAGCAGCATCCAACAAATTCCTCCGCAAGACAGTGTATATTATTTAATTGCACTTGAGTATACAGTCTCAATTTCAGTCGCCAGTTGGTGGCTCTGCAGTGAAATCGACAATTTTTTTCCGCGTAGGCTACGTTGATTACATCTGCGCCAGTCTGTAATGCCGTCGGGATCTATGGAATACAGATTCCTCAATCCCTAATTCCGGGATTGAGAGCTGAACGACCCGGCATTGGAATAACTAACCGTGGCCTAATCGGCTGCAGAAGCTGTTATCGCCACGCAGCTATAGTCAGACGGACGACGAAAAGCAAATAGTTGACGTGATCTAATAAACCAAGAAGCGCAGCTAATGCTGTAACATCTCGCGTTATCATGAACTGATGATCAATGACAGCGTAGCCTAGATCGACTAACCATAACCGTAACCACGATTATGTAAATTTTCACCATTCGATAGATCGCATACGAGTTCCTATTCGTCTTCCGTGGTAATTTTATGGCCATATATGTATAGTTTTCGAAATAAAGCGAATTGGTCGAAAAACCCTAATTTTTATACCGCCTTCCATTTAACTTGCACGATCGCCTAGAATCCCTTGGAATTTTCCTAATCGCCAAATTCTCTAGGTGCAAAAATATTGTCGAAAATTTCTACCACCTGGGTAGGCGCAAAACGTGACAGACGACAGACGGCCCATGCCATAAGGCGAACGTAACGTATAGTAACGTTGGCCAACACATGGCTCCATTCGATAAATGGCATGGTACTCCATTGTAACTACGTCTGTATTTAGTACCGTTTCCGAGATATTCAACGACGAATAACGGCTGTCCTTGAAATATGGGTTAAGGGTCAAAGGGTCATTCAAGGTCACTAAATGGCAGAATTCATAGAAATTCCTATTAGTCGTCCAATGTCATTATGACCATTTCTTGTATCGTTTCAGAGATAAAGCGGCACTTAATGTAGATGCAGTAGCTAGACGGCCACTAAGGTCAAACTGTAGTTTCAGCTCAAAGTTTTCCTATTTACGAGGCGTACGTTTGAAACCCCGTCTAACACAACCACCATACTAAGTAACTATACCCCCACAACGGCAGCAGCATTATGAACCAAGACAGCGAGTACATAATTTTCAACTTCCCACTCGGTCCTCTTCACTCCTTGACAGTAACTATTTTATGCGGATCATCGGATGCTGTTTAAGAACGCTGGATGTGCACATCAGGCCTAACCGATCAGACGAAATCGCCTAAAATCTGTTTTCTGTCATAGCACTTAATTGCTGTGCACAGATGCACTGTGCTAACACAGCTTCGACAATCGACAGCCGAGCGCATTGCCTCAACATCCGTGTCATGTTGTGTGCTAGAATATATCTCCTTTTTACCGCACGATGCTATGCATAGCGCGGACTATGAAATGGAGCTGAAGAGCTGTCCGTAATTGATACCCTGCCGTTTCATCACAATACAACCGCGTGAACAAACAACGAACCAACCAACGACACCAGCTGTAGTCGGTGCGTTGCAATGTCTACTTGATACATAGCAACGCGTCGTTGAAATCTAAATCATCACGTCAAGTTCTGGACGGTGACAATGACAGATTCTGGTACAACCACTTCAATGCCACAAGACCCACAAGCAATCTCATTTTTGCGCCCGCCACCACGCGACATTTTACAAACAAGAAGCGCTATGGTTCGGCGATGTTAACGGTGCAACGACAGCTGCATCTGGTGAAGCTACGTATACAAGTAAAACGACGACAGTAACCGAGAGGCGTAACACTCGTCCGTCAACACATCAGCTGTTCAGCTACATTGAAACACGCCGTCATCGCAGTCAGAACAACGAGAAAAATAGCGACATCACTTCGGCGTTATAATTCAGCTGTTATCACTCACTCGCACATCAAAATAACAATCTGCAGTATAGATTACATAACCACACCATGCACAACACGACTACATGGGCACTAACACAATTCGTCGCTTTGTTAAAATACTAGGCCTGCAGTAAATTGTATTATAATGACTGTTATACCCAGAAACGTATCGGACAAAGAAACGCTTGTGGCATGCTTTAACATATGACTGATGAGTTCAGCAGACACAACCAAAAAGCACATTGCAAGCTGTAAGCAAGTAAATAACTTAAAAAACAGTATAAAATCGTGAATGCGTGAGTGTTGAATGAAGGTGGTCAAAAAGTGATTGCAGAATCCCTGCAGTGTTTAAATATTGTGACGAAAATTGGCCAACTAAAATCACACTCACAGCCAAACAATCAACTGCTGGACAAAACATGCATTATGTTCGCATATTGACACTTTATTACTGTAGTATTATTCTTGCTATTATTATTAAGTTTGTAAATTTTGCTAGTGGTTAAAAATGGCTACTTTTATGGCTGAAATCTCCAATAGTCAATCAGTCTACCATATTGCACAGGTCTGTTATGCTCTTTTACATGTTCATTTTGCATCTAGTTCTGTTTGTAACATGTTACAGACCTCATAAATGGCCTGTGAACAGCTTAATGACATGCACACAACTACTGTAACTCATACTTCAAAAACTGCAAACTTTGTTGGTGAATATGGGAAAATTATTGGCTGCACACGTACATGGATGCAGAGAATACAGTGTCTGCTGCTTTGGTAACACTCATCGTTAATTTGGTCCGTTGTGGCCTTTCATGGCTCCACTTGACGAATGCTGATAACTGCTGTCAGCGAATGTGTTGTGGCGCATTGCACGGACATACCAGTTAGCATCGGTGCGGCTGAACTGACGATCCTCCACACGGTCGAAGTACCATCGAGGACTTAACTGGCGACGATCTTCACGCTCTTGCACACGTCTGAAGTACCACCCGCCATCCAAACCGCTGATGTTCTTCAATACCGGTATCATTTCACTTAGGTCTTTGGTCTTCTCGAGGTTTTGTGAAGTATGCAATTTGTTTAACAATGTGTCGTATGGTGGATGTTTTCTACAGTGAATGGGTTTAGGCTTCACTGCAGACATCACAGCATGGCAATATGGCAGTGTGCTGGATAATTGATGCTTCTGCTGCTTACACAGAACTCTGAGCTGCCAATGCATTAGCTGTCGTCCACATCCTTTCACCAAGTCCTCTGCACGGTGCTTTCGATGTATACGCGTTTTCCACCATCGCAGCTGGCATGACATCCATGTCCAAAGGTCATCCGTCATGTCAAATTCCTCGATATCCTCTTTGACATCTTTCAGATCTTCATAGATATCTTCGACATTGTCATCATCCATCGAGAGAAACATATCCTCATTGAGTCGCTCGATACGTCCGCCAATTTTCCGCAAGCGCCGGTTGTGGTGTTGTCGCCATGCGCGATGGTTGTCTTCGAAGAAGTCGTCCAGTTCACTTGAGTGTAAAAAGTCATCGGAGTGTTTCTGACGACCATACTCTCCATCTTCTTTCCCCGTCGTTGCTGACTTGGTCTGCTTGTAACTTCTCTTCTTGTCGTCAACCTTTTCATCTGATTTGGTGAAAGGCTTGCCTGGAAACTTGTCCTCACCATGCTTCTTCTTCTTCATATATTTGATCTTCTCTTCTCTCTTCTTGTGCTTGCACATCTTCTTCGACTCACTATAACCAAACCATTTTTTGCGGACGTCTTCAAACTTGCTGGCGACATGTTTCCAGCCTGACTGAACCTTGGAGTTCAGTTTACCAACAGCTTCCTTCAATTTGCGGCTGATCTTTTTTGCTGTTTTGTTCTCTGCAAATAACTCCTCTGGCAGCGTCTTGACGCGGTCGAGTGTTGTCTGGACGGTGTGGCTCAGTCGTGAGACCATTTCCAGCGTCTTGTTCATATACTGACGGAAGATGTCGTCCATAATTGACGGCTGCTCGGCGCCAGTGTCTCCTTTTGAGTTGACGACAGAGGCAAACTGTTGCCGACACAACTCGAACGTTGCGATCACTTCATCGGACAAGTGGCCTTTCATCATCATCGTGTAACCAGTAACCTCATTCCAGGGTGACATCAAGGCCTTGGCAAGCTGATGGTTGAGTGTGAAGTTATCAAGCACCTCGATGCAGTCAGTGACGCGGCGAAGAGCTCTGCTGTATGACGTCATCTGACTCGGGAGATCAAGCCCTGCTGCCTGCTTCCCGGACATCATCACGTACTTTAGCATTGTAATAAACACCGTATCATGTGAAACATTTAGTTTATCATCTGCAGCTGAACCACCACCGCTCTGCAACTCATTCTCATCATCTAATTCCATCGCCACTCTGCCGAGATGCTTCTGTAGACGCACGAATTCCATCGACAAGTCGTGGCCAGGATCTACTGAACTATTTGGAGTAGCTCGAGGCACGGAGATCTTATCCTTGTCATGGTGCGGAGTCTTTTGACTAACATCAGTTTCTAATAAACAAATCACAACCCACCTACTGTTACAAACTTTATCACAGTGCTGTTCAAAATCATATCAAACAAGTGCATCAGCAAGACAAGTACCCGCCATATGTGGGTGGGCAGTTAAAACTATGTGCAACATTGTCGCCCCCTTTTTCAAAGGATGGCAATCTCCGTCGCTGATTGTATGCCTCTATCTTGTCGTCGTCGTTTCTGGCATGCAACTCACGATTGCGTAGTGCCATACGTCGACATCATCCTCCACAGAGGGCGGTGCTGAGCCAAATCTGCTGCTTCGGGGAGCGTAAGATGGTGATGTTTCAGATCCTGTTGGATGGTGCTGAGCCTCTATCTAGCACACTCAAAATTATTAAAATAAATGGCGGCATTGAATCCGTGTTGTGTATGACAAAAGCGCGATCGACACTGCTCGACAGTCGCCAGAGAACAACACTGCCATGGCGTACCCCAGCGTCGTCGAGTTGTGTGATCAACGAGAATCCAGTGATGCGTGGATCGGCCAGTCTGCCACGCACCAGTGGATCTCACGTTGACATATCATAGTATCATCAGTGGATATTGTTTATCACAGATGATGATGCAAAAATACTCAAAAAATGCAACATATTTTTGCTTGCACTCCCCTGGGGGACTACTGTCCTGTGACTTACATTTTTAGAAAGCTCTCATCGAGCTGATGTTAAGCTCTAATTGACACGCAACGTTGTGACTTACCGTTTTCGAGATATTTGCGGTCAAATTCCCAAAATTTAGCCCCAAAATTTCGGATTTGGGGGATCCACTAGGGGCAGATCATGTGTGCCAAGTTTTGTGAGAATTGGAGAAAACTGTAGGACTAGCAATCGATTTGAAAAAGTTTTGATGACAGACATCCAGACCACAAACACCCAAGCAGCAGTGGAGGTAAAATTGAAAAGACAGCTTAGAAGAACAATAAATACCACGGTTGTAAATGGCGGAAATGTTTGCTGATGGTGCAACAACATTGCCAGGGTGTTCGCTGTATCTCTGATTCAGTATGATGCTCTCAAGTTCGGCCTTCTCCAACTTCTGTTGATTCACGACGTTCTTCAGTGCAGCTATCTCATCATGCAGGGCAGTCATCGCAGCGGACGACGATGCTCTGTCCCGAGTCAGTTGAGTGACATCGCGCTGCACCATGTCAACGGTCTGTTCCGCTTCGTCGGCTTCGGCACGTGTCGACAACAGTTCTTGTTCCAGTTCTCTGAGGTCCACCTGTCCAGCCTCGTACTTGCTCTTCCATTCAGCTGCCGCAAGCTCACTCGAGTGAAGACTCTTGTTAGCAGCAGTCAACTCACGGGAAAGTCTGTCGACCTCAAGAGCGAGAAACTGCACGGCCGACTGCGAATCGTTCAACTTGATGTGGTAATCAGCAGCCATCTCCATGGTTTTATCATTTATCTAAGCACACAGAAAAATAACATAACGCTGCGATTTAAACGGTAGTCTGGTATGGTATAGTAGGGTTTAACGTCCCACTCGACACATTATAGGTCATTTCAGAGACATTCATTGACTACACTGCACGCTCATTATAATGCCGTGTTATAGCCGGGTTTCGACCTTCCTTGGCAACAGTGGTCTCTGCTGAACCATTTTCGCACGGAACAGGGACACTGCGGTGCATGCAGAAGGAAACCGCGACTTACATACACTGATCTGTGTCCTTGTGGTGAGACCCAGACGACGTTCCACATTGTCGAATCCTGTTCCCTGACAAAACTGAATGGCGGCTTATCTCGGCTACACTCTACGGATGAAGATGCTGTTTCGTGGCTGACCAGTTACGGTTCATGACACACATACGAGAAGAAGAAGAAGATAGCCAAATCTGTGCTCCAGCGAGGTACACTCACTCACTCACTCACTGCTGCGCTTGACCAGCTGAGGGTCATAGCGTCCTCCACATCGAACGATCCTGGCCCGCGATCCAGGCAGCACCAACAGATAGGCCAACGTCTTCTTCCACTTGCTGCAGCCAATTTCTCCGTGGACGACCCGGCGGGCGCTTCCAGTCAGC
>Ga0209149_1001501_pt1 | contig 11920 bp, 11 predicted proteins | sample WorMetTyACAVOLI2_FD_187423 | JGI IMG/M metagenome (GOLD analysis project Ga0209149, IMG submission 187423) | Marine gutless worms symbiont microbial communities from Max Planck institute for Marine Microbiology, Germany - Olavius algarvensis... ... | reverse complement strand
TTTATCTTCTGCCCATCGCCCTAGGCGATACATTTTCTCAATATCACCGTCCTGTAACTTTACGTTAAAAACGCCATCCAGAAGATCTTTGACAAAGACTTCGTCATTTGCTTTCCTCTCTGCTACTCCAATATCGGCGTTATATCGATGACATTTTCGATATATTGACCCACCTCTAATAGACACAGCGTTAAATATTAAATATTTTATGTAAACAAATAAACAACAGGTGCTTTTTTATTTATTTTTTATTTTTCTGTTTTTTTCTTGTTTTTTATCTGTGCTGTAGACGTCACTGGCATTAACACAGCTCTGACGTAAATGGTATTGTCATCATCACGCTAAGACACTGCTGCAGGCACACTGACTGGCGACGGCTTACAGTGAACTCGTAACAAGGTCAAGTTGTCACAGACAGCTCGTCACAGGCGTAACAGACTAGACAGCTAAAGACCGCTCGCGGTCATCGGATGCCTCTGCAGCAGTATGTCTGTAATGAACTCGCCCGCCCCGCCCGTCCTGCAGACAAGCCGATTTTAGCCGGGACAACGGGACATACATCGGGAGAACGGGACATGAAAACATTATGCCTCCGCTGCAGCATAGCCTGCGGGTGTAAAAACATAAGTAGTCCTAGTCTTCTTCTTCTTCTCGTGTGTGTCAGGAACCATAACTGGTTAGCCACGAAACAGCGTCTTCATCCGCAGAGTGTAGCCGAGATAAGCCGCCATTCAGTTTTGTCAGGGGACAGGATTCGACAATGTGGGACATCGTCTGGGTATCGCCCAGGGCTTGCCATTCGAGGGGATCGATCGATCGCTGTCCTTAATCGATCGCCTAAACACCCGCCAGGCGATCAATTTTTTGATCGCCTACTAACTGGTGCATCACCATAGGAAATTTCGGTCGTCTGATGCGAATATGCGATTAATTAATTCTCAAATTAGGCTGCAACTCACAAATTATTGTTAAATTGCACTAAACTTAGGCTAAAAATAACAGACTTTTAGCACTTTACAGTTTCCACCTAGACAACAAAAATACGTAGGCTGACAGTGCAATCAACAGCCAGCCCTCACAGGCACTTAACTTACCAGGTAACTTACCAGGTGTGGCCGCACCTGTTCTGACGAACTTCAGAACATATGAGGCCAGAGGGCCAGGCAGACCATCAGTCCGTAAAGAAGCCCATCTTCCGTGAAGTTTTCGATCAAGAACTGTTTTGGAGGAGTTCACAGTCTTAACGTTGATATCTTCCTGTTGCAGCCGATTCCACCTGTCAATGACCCTCTCCGAGAAGAAAAAGCGTCTGACATCAAGGTTGCATCTGGCCTTCTGGATCTTTGCTGTATGACCTCTTGTGTTGGTTGATAAACTGGTTGCAAAGAACTGGTTAAACGGTGTAACAGATAAGCCCCGGTACATTCAAAAGACTTCAAGTAGATCTGCACGATTTCTTCTTTCCTCCAGAGTCCATAACCCCAAGTGTTCCGGGCATTCAAAATAAGACTTCTGCTTTAGTCCTGGTAACATCCGAGTGAATCTATGCTGAACTCGCTCAAGCAAGACTTTGTCCCACGAGTAATAAGGGGACCATACAGGAATACAATATTCCAAGTGAGGTCTGACCAGTGTCTTATACAGCTTCAACAAGACTGTTGGCATCTTATATGAGATCGTCTGACTAATCATTCCAAGAACTGTACTAGCTTTACCATTAGCCTGACGGCACTGGGAGCTGGGCTTCAAATCATCGGTATTCAACACTCCAAGATCTTTTTCTTCGTTTACCACATCCAATTTCTGGTTATTCATGTAGTAGTCGAACTTCTTATTGTGCTTGCCGAGGTGCATCACCTTGCACTTCTCTGTATTGAAGGCCATTTGCCACTTGTTAGACCATTCCACTAGGCTGTGCAAGTCTTGCTGAATTACATCTTTATCACTGTCATGATTCACTTTCCCAAAAAGTTTTGAGTCTTCAGCAAACTTCAATAGTGAGGTTACCAAATGCGAATCTAAGTCATTGATAAATATGAGGAATAGAATCGGACCAAGGACTGAACCCTGCGGGAGTCCGCTTGTGACCATCTTCCACAAAGACTTGAATCCGTGAATACACACCCTCTGCAATCTCCCATCATCCCATGTAGCCATTCCTTGATCCATGTCCAAACTCTTCCACTAATGCCGTGTTTACTGAGTTTGTCCAGAAGTCGAAGATGCGGTACCTTATCGAAGGCCTTGGCAAAATCCCAAAAATCACATCGACATAGTCGCGGTTGTCTATATTGTTAGTAATCCTATAAAGAAACTGCAGGAGGTTACTAAGGCAGTTACCTCCTCTCCTGAAGCCATGCTGATTAGCTGATATTAGGCTATTACTGTCTATTACTGTCTAAGTGCTCAACTAGAGAATCCCTAATAATCATCTCTAGCAACTTGCAGATCTGGCTGGTTAGGCTCACTGGCCGGTAATTGCCAATCTCGCTTTTACTGCCTTTCTTGAAAATTGGCGTAACCTTTGCCGCCTTCCAATCATCAGGCACTGATGACCAGTTTCTAATGAAGCTTTCATGATAGCCATTACTGGATAGCAAATTTCCTCCTGCAACTCCTTGAGTACTCTTGGAGACATATCGTCTACACCTGCTGCTTTGTCTGACCTCGGCTTCCCCAATTTTTTCTTAACTGCATCTTCGTCAATCTGGATATCTGTCAGTCTCTCTGATTCCATACCCTTAAACACTGCATCAGCCATTGGCAGGCTAGATGAGTCTTCCACTGTAAATACAGATGCGAAATTCTCGTTGAATTTCTCAGCTAACGCATCAGGTGCTGTTGTTGCACCAGTATGATTATCCAGTAATGGTCCAGCAGTGCTTCTTGCCTTAGAGCGACTGCGTACATACGCATAGAAGCTTTTCCTATCCGAGTCAATTTTTTCTGCTAACTTCCTTTCGAAGCTATGTTTACCTCTACGAATCTCCGTTGAAGCTGCCCTAGCTGCTTTTGCATATGCACTTATGCAGGATGTCTGTCATCCTTATATTTCCTGTACAATTTATGCTTCTGCCTCATGAGCCTGACAGCCTTGTAAGTTAGCCACGGTGCTTTTTTCTGACGTTTGAAAGATCTCCTCACTGGTATATACTTGAATTCGAGACCGTGAAAGGCCTGCCACTGCTCATTAGCATTACCCTGCAACACATGGGACCAATGTGTATCTTTCAGTGCTTGTCTTATTGCTGTAAAGTGTCCTTTAGCATAGTCCAGCGAGGGACGACTGAAAAGGGAAGATACCGGACTCAGATGGATATCCCATTCCAACATGTTGTGGTCACTGTTAGCAAATTTGGCCAATACGTTAACAGAGTCAATCATATCAGGTTCACTAGTTATGACCACTGACCAGGTCTAGAATAGCTCCATTGCATGTTCCATCTGTTACTTGTTGTGTCAAAAATGCATCATCGATAGCATCAATAAAGTTTTGGCTGGACAATGAGTAACCATGAGATGTGGACCAATCGACGTCGGGAAAATTAAAGTCACCCATAAGTAACAATGATTTACCTTTCAATTCCAGCAGCATATCACAGAGTAACATGTCATTATCCTTGCTGGACATTGCAGGAGTTGGCGAACGATAGCAAATGCCAACAAGCAATTCAGTACAATTTCTGGTCTTCACTTTGCACCAAACCTGATCACAGAATTTACTACACAGTACCACCTCAACAGCATTTAAGGAGGTGGTAACATACAGCAACACTCCACCACCCCGATGCCCATTTTGCCTGTCTACTCAAAACATATCAAAATCTGGGATACTGAGTTCAGAATCTGATATGTCAGGTGAACCCCAACTTTCAGTAACCCCTATGATGTCAGGTTTGACAGCATCAACTACTGTCAACATTTCACTCATTTTATTACACAAACTGCGAGCATTAAGATAGATACATTTAATTCCATTCTGAAAATTATTAGCGACACAACTATTTATACTCCTGTTGGTGCAGGTGGGTCGGTGCTTGGTGGTTTGGACTGGTTGGTGCTTGATGGAATGGTTTTCTTTATCTTTGTAACTCTCCGCCTGTCGCCTTTTCCTACCACTATAAATCGTAAGTTTTCCACATCTTCGTTGCAGTCTGCAATGTGGTGCTACTTGGCATCATCCAGTATTCATTTGATTTCCTTTTTTTCTTTCGGAGGGAGGTCTTGGGATATTCCGATGCCTCTGAATTTCTCTATCGGGTTCTTCAAGTTCCTGACATTCGACATAATATCTTCTTTCATATCCAGATTTCTAAATGACAGCAACAAGGGAAGATAATTACCTTCTGACCAGCTTCCCAATCTATATTATTTTCTCAATGTCGTTCTGCTGTAACTCAAGATTGAAAACACCATCCAAGAGATCTTTGACAAATGTAACATCACTCTCTTTACGCTCTGAAGTGTTGTCCATTTTCTTCTTGGGCACTCTGTAGATAATAATATTCCTCCGCCTGTTTTCTGCAGCGTGCTCCTCCTCGGTTTTCTTGTGTAGCTCTTCCTGGACTATTTAGTGGGGTGTGATGGATGGGGTAGTAGGCTTACAATTTACATTGCTAACAGTCCAATAATAATCGATCACTATCGATCGCCTACCCTGCGTGAGGCGATCGATTTTTCAATCACCTCTCATTTCATACACGTGTCTGCTGCACTGGCTTACTCTCCGCTGCTCGCCCTTGAAACGCGGCGCCATCAAAGTATTCGCCTTCGTCGCACCATCTTCGGATGACGGAAGTTTACCAGTGATGTGCGAATCCCGCAATTTTGAATGTGCATTTTGTTCGTGTCTGCTGTTTTCCATCCGCGATCACGCCCGTGTCCGCAATTAACACTTCACCATAACGTAGTTTGTGGAATGTGACGAAGCATACTGTAACTTAGATGACATATTTTTGGTTTTGTTTGCGATGTCATTTTCCGATACTCGAATTTTAATTCGCAAATGCGGTAACATCCGTACTTCTAAGCCTCTGTCCTGTCGAGCCCTTCACTAACACAGCGTGCCTGGCAAACGCAGCCAGGAGCGTAGTTGATGGAGATGAAGCGTGAAGCACAGATTAAATGCTGCTGCTACTGCTGCCGCCGCCACCTTGGTGACGTCGATGCCGTATACAATAGCCTATTACGCAACAGATTCCAGCAGTTTATTGTAAAGTGAATAGGCCCCCTTTAAATACCCGAACTGTTTGATCGTCGGCTCGGAAATTCTGTGCTCACTCGACGTTAAGTAATTTTGCTCATGCCCCAGCGTCATACACTTCGACTCCGGCCGACGTGGCACAGTCGCCGATAAGCCGCACATCTTGTCCCACGTGTTGGTGGGCAAAACATAAAAAAACGAGTTATCAGATTTTTAGTTCTGTGGCATTGTGCGTGCCAGTAACATCTGTCGCCAGTGAGCAAGTTTTTTCAAAGCTGGCGACGGCATCACATGCAAACGAAATATGCTGGCACCGTCAAAAGACGACACCGCGATTTTTCTTATGGACAATATGTGACTGTTGCGTCGCTGTTAGGCTATTATTCTGACTTTAGTCATGTAAAGTTAAAGTAAAATGTAAAGTACGTGGATTTATATAGCACATCGTCGCGAAGTGCCTCTACTGTGCTACCGCTTCTCGTAAGTCAGCGCTGATCTCATTAAGACGGCTCCGAATCACCTGCGGCACTTCAAAGGCAGTTGTGGCAGTATTTCGTGGAGACGCTGCTCACCCAGGGTCGCGCTGAACGTCGTTCGCGGTAAGCGGCGGCATGTAACGAAGCTTGCTGACTGCTGAAACTTGAGTAGACTAGTGAATCGCAGTGCGAAAGTACCGCGCAAATATATCGTCCCGCACGCACAGGAGTTATTGCAATAAATATACGATACGATAATTCTAAAATATTGTGATAAAAATCGTAATGATGATAATTGTAACAGCACTAGATATTTTCACTGCACTATGACACAATATACACAGCATACAAAGAGGTGATAGAAAACACCACTTGGTATATAAAATTCAAATTCAAACTGTTGTTCTAAGGTACTCACAATAGCTAACTTATTATACCAACACAACAAAAATCTATAAACCATTTCATAACCACTGTACATATGTGCCAAGTTATAAGTTGTGTGAATAGAACTTGTTGGTGTTTCAAAATATAATTCAACTCGTAACGCAGTGCTTGTGACACACGGTTAATTTGTCACTAAAAATAGCTGTGATGAGTTGACCATGTGACGAGTTGACTGGCACCCCTGGCGATATCTTAGACTGAACTCAACTTCGTCCTCTTTATTCACATACTCATTATGTGATGGCTGAAGCGATCGCATAGGCATTGGCACACTGTTGAGTGAGTTAGTGACATCCCAGCCCCATACATTACATATTACAGTCTGTCAGCCAACAAGTTTTGCTACAAACTTCGGGAAGGCAGACTATAATCCCTTATTAATGCTACAGCTCTGAGAATTAACCGGCATGAGCTTGGAGTGCGGCAAATTCAGTCAATCCAAACTGGTGTCAAGGCATCCCCTCCCAGACCAAGCAATCTCTGTTCACCTTTTGCTGCCTTGCTGATTAATGCTGCACATTTGTGTCCAAGGCCAGGCGCAGTGGTATTTAAAACAGCGACAAAACAAACTCGTTTTATGGCCCTGCTCCAGAACAACCCAGGTGAGCTGGCACCAGAACAGTAATCCGTTTTTGACTTTTATGTTCCTAGAGGTACTCTTCACCCTCTCACCTCATGCCAATCTTGTCCTCATGGCCACTGGCTGCTATGCAAGCAGACCAGACAGTATTACAGGAATGGCACATTGAAGGTGATCAGATAAACATTGACCCTTCCCCCTTGAGATTTTATGCTGAATGCCTTTTCTGTGACAAGACAGGATCGGCACAGTGTCGAAGGTTGCGTAGTACCTTCATGGGAGCTACATGAAATCTTGAATGACTTGTTCTGCTGCAGACTGACCAGATTTGTCCTGGAAAAAGGCCATAATACGAGTTTGTTGTTGTTGTTGTTAAATACTTTAGTTTGTTATAAAGCTATTTGATGATATTTGTGATTTTATAACGTGAATAGAAGCTGTTGGTATATTTACACAGGTATGGATTGTTACTTGACATTGCCAATTAATGAACGTAAACTGGAAGAACTGGTTGCTAATGCTAAGGACTTTGTGTATGGATTGGGTAAGGAGTTTGAAAACATGTTTTTGATATTGTCAGGAAATGATCATGAAGTAATTTAGTAAATCATTGTATTTGCTTAATTTTGTATTTTATATCATAGTTTTAAATTAAAGTGTATCTGCGAGCGGGAAACAAACCTGTGCACTGCAATGTATTCTCTAATGCCAACCAAAATGATCCGGGATTCTGATCCAGATCTCGGAAACGGATTCAGCAGATATCTCGATTAATCCGGATCTGGGACAGTGCAAACACAAAATGTAATGGATTTGTCTCTTTGCCAGTGTCAATTATTTACCAAATTTGGTGAAAATCTGCTGATCACTATATGACAGATGGTAAAATATTACATAAAATGCCGTGTCTCGTAATATCGAATACAGTGGGTTTTTGCGGGAAAGTGATATAGGATCCACATCTGGAATACAACAATATTTAATCACATCTTCCAGAGGGAGATGTAAGTACACTGTAATGTAATCTAAGAACAGAAGTACACTGTTGAGTAGGGCACTTGCCCACGTCTACCAAGTTTGGTAGACAGTCGACATCCGTAAATGCGTTTGTGAGTTATGTTTTGGACAGGTGATCAGTCACAATACCTGTTCCACCTATAGTCATGCAGGTAAAGAGCTGCAATACATTCAAATTCTGTGCGACACTCCGTATCATTGATGACAATTCTGTGCCAACTTGCTTAAAGTTACTTGAGATAATTCAGAAGTACACTGTTGAGTAGGGCATAAGTTCTTATTGTTGCGATTTGTCTGACATCAAGTCTCGTGTATGTTGTAATTCTTTGTGTCTTTCTTTCTATATGTTCGGTTACAGATATCGGTGACACCTATCGGCGTGAAAGTTTGCGTGACGGTAGATCTATAATCTGGACAGAAACTTATCTCCTTTTGGTGGCAATATCTTTACAAGTCACGAAATGCGAGACCAAAAAGGGAGAGGGGTCGGTTTTTGCGCCTCTGAAAGCCATTTGACGGTGAATATCTTAGAAACTGTAAAAACAAGTGTCACATGTCAGTTAACATCAGCACGACGAGAGCTATCTAATAATGTAAGTCATGAGGCGGTAGCCTCCCAGGGGAGTCCATTATAAGCAAAATATGTTGCATGTTTGTTGAACATTTTTGCAATGTCATCTGTGACAAAAGTGAGACGACTGATGCACGGTAGAGCGGCATTTGTGTATCGTGCATCGAAGTATGACACAGTAGGACACATACCAGTACCATCCGAGTGTTGCCGACACGTTACTTCCAGCAGTGATGCACCAGATACTCATCGACAATCGCGAGTTTTACATACAGCCTGTGCATTTGATGTCGCCGTTAATTTTCGTAGTTTTGAGTAAGCTAGATAGAGGCATACAATCAGTGACAGAGATGTTGCCCTTGAAAAGGGGGTGCGGGTGTTGCACATAGTTTTAAATGCACACCGTGTGTTTGCCGAAATGCATTTTTCTGATGCACTTGCTAGTATTGCATTGTAACTATGTCTCTGTTTATTGTGCCATTGCTGAGATATTCAACATCAAGTACTGGTGTGCTTTTGAAATCTGGGTTAGGGTCATTCAAGGTCATTGAAAATGGCAGCATTTGCTATAATATGCATACAAGTTCATATTAGTATTCCACAGTAACTGTGGCCCTATTTTGCATCATTTGTGAGATGTAGGCGACTGTTGGTCTGAGAATGCTAACTGTAACCCACCCTAACTTTATTTGATGCCCACATTGGGGGTGATTCCGTTGGAATTTTGGCTAAGTTTCAGCAGCCTCAGAAACTAGACGCCTGATGCTACAATGTCGCCTTGAATAGTTTAATGATGAGTTTTTCCATTCTGATACATTACTAGACTTTGATAGACAGATGGACAGACATTTCGACAATGGTTAAGACCATGCTTTGCAATGCATCATGTTGTAAAATATGCTGCACATTGTGACACTTTATCAGTAGAATGTGTCATAAATAATGTCACATTAGTAATTTTTGACTTCACAAAATAAAAATTAATATTTCATATTTTCTATAAAAGTTGGATTATAACTTTTCAATCAGTCAATCAGTTATAACGAATTATAAGCAAATCAGAGGCGTTTGTGTAAAAAAGTTTATGTTGTAATTTAATTTCTATTATGCTGATTCTTATATACTGTTGTAGGCAATCTCGTTCGTTCTGCGAAGAAACCTACGTCATCTGATGCTGTGATTCATATACCGTTTACATTGTTTCCTAGCCCTGTTCTGCGACCTCGGTTTGAGCAGGCATGCAGGGTTCAAACAGATTTGAACCTGTTGATGCACCGGGTTGCAAATGATCCACAATTCCTGCAACAATGCCTTCAGAGGTAGTAATTGCTTTATGTTGTCAGCTGTGTTTTTGGACGTTAAATGATTTAATCGAATAATCGGTTATCAAAAATGATTCTTGTTCTGTCGTCTCCATTGTTGACTCTCGAAATGTGAATTCTGCATTGGCTGCAGAAAGCACTAAGTGGCTGGTACATAGATAGCTTGACAACAATTATTCCACTGAAGTGGTTTAACTTAATTTGCACCCTGTCAGTGTCGTCAAAGGAAGCTGTTGCTAGCCTGACAGGCAGCCTGAATAATACCTATGTAACGCACACATCTGAATGCTACAGCCTTACTCTGCATGTTGGCAACTGATTCACATGTACAGTTTACTGTTTTATCTGAGGACGTGTGTTTTAGGACTGCATTAGCATTTGTTTTTAGTCGCATAATTCTACTTGTAATTTTGTACGTTACATTAACATGTTGTCTATCCATGTCAATATATTAGTTCTACTTAACACTCATGTTAAACGGCGTTGACGCAGTTCTTCTGACACCAGCATGAGACGGAATTCCCACTAAGTGCAGTGCTAGCCCTGAAGTACTTGTGTATCCCAGCAACACATGTACAGTCCAATTGGCTGTTCTCATGAGTTACCATTTCTTCTCGAAAACCTGGAAACTTGGAACTTCAGGGAATTCTAAAATGGTCGAGCTAATATGAGGAAAAATGCAAAAAGTCGGGGAAAGTTTGGGAATTTTTTCTGTCTGGAAAATTTGTCGCAACAGAGCCGTTATAATGTGCTTCCAATTTTACACTTTGGTATCATAGCATAAATTTAGTTTCTAGCTGAACGTTTGTTGCATATCCGATGGTGACCATTTGACTTCATAACCCAAACAATTTTAATGGTGTGCATTGAAAAGTATACAATTAGAATCTGTTGACAAATTTTGTGCATCTGTTCAATTTCATTTGTTTGGAAAAGTACGAGAAAAGTTGGGGAATTTTTTCCTGTCTGCAAACTGGTATCCCTGTTTTCGCCACTACTGGCCATGTGACTAGCAAGACACGGTCTTGATTGTAATGACTGAATGTGCGGAGTGCTTACTAAACAAGAACTCGTGAGTTGTGTCACGTGAGCTGCAGTTGATAATGCAGTGTCGTCATGGATCCCAAGGCATATAGTATTATACAGACTTAGTGTACATGACATGGTGTGTGTGTAGTAGGGTTTAATGTCCCACTCAATACATTATAGGTGATTTCAGAGACGAGATATGACTTTGTAACTGTGACGGTTTAAGATTAGGCCTGCTTTTGTTACGTGATTCGAACGAGAGGCCTAAGACTTAACTCTAAAATAATAGTTTCCGTTTTGATTATTACATGGTAATGTCTGTGATGAGACTGTAAGCTGTATGTATTTATGCTGTAAATGTATTGTTTACAAAAGAACACAGGTTGTGCCAAACTTTTATTTAGCTGCAAATTTAAATGTTCAGATCATGTTTTAAACTTAAACTAAACATCTTGTGTACGTTAATACGAACTGTGCAGCAATAGTTCACCAGTCACCACGCAGTTGTAGAAGTACACTGCTCAGTGCTTACTACTGCCGAGTTACATCGCAGAACCCAACCTTCATGGCACAGGTTGTAGTGTCACTGTGATGTCACGATAATTAAGAAAAAATAGATTTTAAAGAAGTCAATAATTGATTTTCAAGAAAAAAATATTTTATAGCCCGGTTGTCTGTCCACTAGTTGTATAATAAAAGGTGTATCACAAAAGTATATACTGAATGAAGATGGCAGCCATAGTCTTTCGTTCTGTTGTGCAGTGTGGTTAAAGTTGATGAATTTACGGCTCGGTTGTGGGAGATCTATGAAACTGTACGGGAGGAAGGCATTGCTCAGGTCAGATTTTTGTCATATATCTTGTGTCTTGACTCGTCGCACTGCTGGTTTGACCAGCTACAACGTTCTTGATACAATTTGCAGTTATTATTATTTTACTAAGTACATTTATATAGCGCAAGATTGGGAAAAGCTGCAAATGCGTTAGTATCTAATTTAGTGTTCGAGGAATCAAATGAGAGTGTGTGAACTTCACCGTTGGGCATTATACATGCACTGTTATGTGCGGTTATCGAGCAAATTGTTGGTGATATTCAGTAGTGCATGCTCGAGTAATTAGCTGTGTGATTAGGGGCCTGTTGCACCAACGCTACTTAAAGTTAAGAGCTTCTTAAGTCCGGAGTTAAGGGCAGATTAACTCTGATTGCGTTGCACCAAGCGTACTTAAGCGGCAATCTCCAATTAAACTCCAATTAAACTTAAGCAGCCAATATCGG
>Ga0209149_1001500_pt1 | contig 11922 bp, 13 predicted proteins | sample WorMetTyACAVOLI2_FD_187423 | JGI IMG/M metagenome (GOLD analysis project Ga0209149, IMG submission 187423) | Marine gutless worms symbiont microbial communities from Max Planck institute for Marine Microbiology, Germany - Olavius algarvensis... ... | reverse complement strand
GATCTAAATCATCTTTGGCACGAGTGATCAAGATTTGGAAACACTGCCACTTCACAATTTTTGTCGCGCTCATCCTACAGCGCAACTTCGCTATAGGCGACGCATGTGTGTCCGTCAACGAAGATAATGAGCCAAAACTAATGATCGTAGGATTATGCGGTTTTCACCACGGGTAGCCCAGGGACTCGGAGACCACTTTCATACCATAGGTCTCAGGGAACACCAGAGCGAGGGCTTCAAACTTCAAACGAGACTGGAGTGAGTAAAAACCTAGATTTTCAACAGATAACTCGCTATATGTCGAAAACGATAGAAGATAGACATAACTGATAGCGAAAACTAATAGCAAATCGAATACGGGTTTCGATTATCTTCAATGATCTTGAACAACCGTAACGCACTACCTTACCGCTATAGAATTTTTTCCGGAGCTCGCTATACAAAAGACAACGAAGATACAATTAGTGGTAAAAAGATAGCCCCGGTCTAGCTGTATATCTCAACGATTAGGCCTAGGCCCTACATATCGTGCAAAATCCGTGCTACCCCTAACCTGGATTTCAAGGTCACAATATTTCTCAGCGTCAAATATATCGAAAATAGTACAAGATAGAGCTATATTTACAATAGCATACTACGTATAGTATTATTGTCACGTCATTATTTTAATATGTTTATTACGATAAGTAACTGCTACCAAAATGTGGTGAATTAAGTTATGGTACTAATAAATGCTCAGTCTATGCGAAGAAGTGCGTAGCTAGTATCTGTTAAGTACGAAGTGTCTTGGTGGTTTCACCGTTATCACTTTTATCGGAGAATATGATTACGCGCGGCTGGCCGCATGGCGTCATATCTCCCACGAGAAGACACGGTTCACTGCGTAGGCCTACTTCTATAGTACATCATCAGTTCCCACGGTGACACTTTCAACGTCTCCGCATCGACGATAATGCAATCATATCGACTTGTTACGAATTCATGAAGCGGCGTTGGGTCCGATCTACGTCATCGTAACAGGCGCGCATCTGCAAGCCGTCTTCGATCATCCCCGTATCCGACTTACGAGCTCCCGAGTCCCGACGGGCGCCGAGCGAATACGAACAGACCCGAGGACGCGAGATACTACAGAGTAATCGTATTGGCGACAGCGACCGAGCATAATTTCGAATTTTATAACCGATCTCATCATCGAAGCGGTGAAAGTTGTCCTACAAGATAAGACGGAAGGCTGGAGACTTAACTGGATCTGGCGCAAAGCGAGCGCCGTCGGCAAATTGCATTTAGCGGACGAAGCCGACAGGTGCCTCCCTCCCTGCTCTCCCCAACTTCTCCATATAAACACTGTACACATCAAACTTACAACAGCGCATGAATATCAATAGAGATTCATCGTAGACGTTCATTACTCAACCGCGACTACAACGCAGGCACGCTTTTGCAATGTGCCATGAATACTGATAACTCACCGGCTACGATTAATTTACCGCTGTCCTACGCCCGTATAAAATCTCAGCTCTGCATAGCCCTATGCACCGTGTTCACAGAAAAAAACCCGTTTGTTTCTTTACACTGCTCCAAGAACAAGAAGCTCAGCTGTCGCAGAGACAGCGCGATGCTTCGTTTCATTTGCTAAGTCACTCAAGGTCATTCGAAATGACACCCTCCCTTAAGTATGGCGTGGTTAAGTCCCTATTAGTATTAGTATTTCCATCTCGCACTGCTTCTGAGATATTCAGCGTCAAATAATGGCGTGACCTTGAAATCTGGGTTTAATATGGGTCGTTCAAGGTCACAGAAAATGGTACCATTCGAAAGCTTGGGTATAGTTTCCTATTCCAATTCCACAGTAACCATGGCTCTATCTTGTATCATTTACGAGCAATTTTTTTTATGCCGTCATACCCCTTTGCATTTATAGACGTTAGGAGGTCCCCGTCGGAATACTGCGATCCCGTTTGGTATGGAAAAATCAGAATGGTGTGGCTAACCGAAGGTGAAAAAATTTGGCGATAGTTTTAGCCGTTTCGATGGAATACAGGCGTGTGACCGACGGACATACACCTTGCGACAGCGTAGTCGCGCTAAGCATAGCATCGTGGTAAAAAATTAACGAATTTTTACAAAAATTTCAGCTACGACAGTGGTGACAACGCTGAAGAAAATGATAGCATTGATCAACGTCTGTGTCGTGCTCGCCCACACACTTCTCACACAACTTCAAAATTTTAATTTGGACAAAGTTAAAGACCTCTCACTAATTCTATTGAACTTGCCTCTTTTGCCCATTACCATATGAGTTTACTATCCTGTCTCCAGTAAATCTTGTGGAAGTGCTTTCTCCATAGTTTAAAGGAAATGTTTAGTTCAGTGGCAAATCTCATCGTTTAAACATCACTTTTAGTAACGTACATTCTACATTGCTGTTAGTAAACTGTGATTCAACTAATTATTTTTCTGTGGATAGAATAAGCATTTTTCTCGGGATATATTGGATGAAATTTTCATTCAAATTCGTTAATTTACTGGGAGTTAAGAAAAGTGGATGCTTTTTGTGTGCTGTATTTTGTGTTCAGGAGTGTTTACTTTAGTTGCACATTGTTTCAGTCACGTGCAGACGTCAGTGAAATGTGGAACCATTTGCCAATGTCTTAAAGAAGCAAATTATGTATTAAACACATACAAAATCAAAACTGCAACAAGAAACCTCTAGTTAACTGTTATTATAAGTACAAATTGAACTAATCAGGCTACAAATTATAAAATGCTACAGTAAATGTTTTGTCGTTTTGTCTTGGGACAGGGAACAGTACTGAAAGTGTTTAGCAGAATCAACTCCGAGAGTCAACTTTTACAGTTCTTACATATTTAGTAAAAATCGGAGCTAAAACATCTACAGTTGTGTACAAACAGCTGACATAAATTACTATGAACTCACAAATGACTATAATAACACTGAAATCTCACCATCATTAAGTTACAAACTGCCCACAAATAAGAAATAAATGCAAAATAAAATACAAATTTCACTAAAAGGACATTGGTCAATTTACACAGCTTAGACTACTGTAGAAAAATAAACTAAAACATTGTATAATCACTGATGTAATATACAAAAGAAAATTCATATTTCTACACATGCAGCCAAATGCAATGCAAAACAATTCACTTAATACACACAGGACTGTGCGCCAAATTCATATCTACCTGCCTAAACGAGAAAAAAGCATAAACAAAAAATGGCGACAAACATACTTACATACAACCATTTAATGACCTTTTATCCCGGACAATCTAGGTGAGTTGGCACCAGGGGCTCAATTTTCGAAAAATCTTAAGATGTTCTTAAGTTTTTCCTAAGTTTGTCGTAAATATTTCCTAAGTTTTTCTTAGGTCAGTGACTTAAGATTTCCTAAGATTTTCTTAGGAAAATCGTAAGTCAATTTTCGAAACACTTCTTAAAAAATCTTAACTATTTCTTAAGTTTTTCTTAAGTTTCTATTACTTATTTTTAGTGTCCAATGGTTGGGCTTGCATAAGTCACGTGATCAGTAGGCCGCACAATGTCGTCTGCAATGAGTTGGCACAACTCGGTGGCAGCAGTGTGCGGAAATCAAGTCGTTTGGATTAAGTCGCTGTCCGACAAGTCGACCAAACTTAGCACGTTACTTCCTTCTCGCCGCGAATGTATGAACGCCATTGTTGTTGTTTTTGTTCATATACAGAACTACGGTGTAATCGATTTCGCAATTTCCTAAGACAGCTTTGCAGTGGTCGTAAGTTTTTCTTGGAACTTTTTCTTAAGATTTTTCGAAAACCAGCATTGTCGTAAATTTTTCCTAAGATTTTCATAAGTCTTAAGAACTTCCTAAGATTTTTCGAGAATCGGTCCCCAGAACTCTTACCATCCTCAAATTCCTCACAAACACTCTCAACCTTCCCTCTCATGAGTCCCAAACAGTGACAAAAGTAGATAAAAACTACAGAACTTATGATATATCATATGATGCCTCTGCTGCTGCATCTGTCTGACCTCCGTTGTAAATGCTTTCTGTATCGGCCTTACCATGGGGAGCAAAGCATACTGCTGACAGGTGCAATGAATGAACTAACAATGAAAAAAAAATATATACTAAAGGTGTAAACTTGTCAAGAGGTTATTAGTACCACTTATAAATTTAGTTTGTTGCATTTAGCTGTCTTGAATATCATTTTCATGTAAGAGATTTATGAAAGTGTCAATGGCGGCTGATGAAAAATATTGTATAATAATAGTCACATAAATGAAAAAAAAATTGCTGCAATACATTTATACAAAATTTGTAGGTGAAATCTTTAAACTAACATGAAAGCGGTCACATCCATTTTAGTGTCTGCAGCGATTAAATGAATTCATTTGCTAGGCACCTTTGCCTGTTCGAAACTGCCATGAAACTGATTAACATCAATTTGAATTTTCTCTTGTACCCTGGCTCCCTTGTTCCTGTTCCAATTTCGTCCAAAATGTAATCATTTAATCTGTTCATGGTAATACTAACCTACTGTGAATTTCATCGAAATCTGTGCATTATCCTTGAGAAGCTAAAGATGCATTTATGCAACTCTTGATTATGGTTACTATGACACTAACAAAATTTCCAGTTATTTTGTTGATATTACATGCCTTAGCATTTTTGTGCTGTAGGCCTACAGAATATGTCATAGAACCAATTTCAACAAGAAAATAAAATGCAAATCCATAACAGAACCGAACCACTAGTGGTGCCTGGTGACTCTTGCTTTTAGGCACCGGATATAAATATTCTTACTTACTTACTAACGAACTGGTCAACAGCTGACGAGCAGAATTTAAGTTCAAAGCATTAGTATAATTCATTACCCTTAGTATATCACACATCAGAGAATGTCAACTACAAACATGCTGAACGTAATCATGTAAGCGCCACTAGTTAGATGTATCACATATGTGAAGTTTGACAGTTTCTGATACAATTATTTATCATTTTTACACGTGAGGTGATATTCCCATTCTGGCTGACAGCACAGACAACAGTAGAGATAGTGGAGGTTCAGATATAGGTATGTTTAACATCCTGCTCGACACATTATAGGTCCTTTCAGAGATGACCTTCCAAGCCAATCACTTGGCTGGTGCTAGGTGAAACAAATATAACTACAACCAAGTGACAAAACAAAAACCGAACACATTATTAATGAACACTACTAACATATGCAAACCTAAACCTAACGAAACTGAAGCCTGGTACAAATCCCTTTTACACTATTCAGGCAGAAAATGGACTGTGCCTATTCTACAGCTCCCGAGACCTGCACGGGGCTACAGATTATGGATAATTAATTTATAAGGCACTGAAAGCTGTGTTCACTTTGAGTGGAACTTGCGAGAAGGATCGTTTGCATGATCGAGAAGCATCTGGCATGGAGAGAACACATCGCCATAGACCTGCTGTAACTCCTGCATCTTTGCCACTAGCCGACTGGCACCGTATATATCAGTAAAACGGAATGGTCCTGCAGTACACACAGACACGGGTTTCACTGATTCTCCACCAAAATACAGCTGCCAATATGGAAACAGCTACGGAATAGAACCAATGGTTATTTTCCGAAAACTACAAATAAAAAATTTACTGATATTGACAACGCACACGACAGAGACACAGTTTTGTTTACAGTGATAAAGGCTCAACATACCTCCTAAAAATGGAGGAAAGCCAAGTCCAAACACCATACCAATATCTCCTGCCAGCTGCAACATAACATTCCAGTCATCACTCCAGTGTGAGCACTGTTATAAGCAGAAACGTTTGCACCTACGAGGTTACGGAACTGAAAGTCTATCACAATTTTATCGTGGCAGAGGAACAAGCACTTTACTGAGACCAAAGTGAAAGTGAATGCTACCTCGCGACACACGTTCAACTGAAAAGCAAAAATGACAGAAATCAAAGCAGCTACAGATGAACAGTTTTACATTACTAAAACCATGGCATGTCCATACATCAAAACTATGAGTAAGGTGCTTGTAGCAACTGCTAGACACAAGTCATGTTTAAAAAGAAACAGTATTACAACATCAAACAATGGATGCTGTAGTTGGAAAATAAAACACAGTCAACATGCAGTTCGCATTACAACAAAGAATAACGATGGCCAAGCCTTTGTGTAGTGAATTGGTTGCAGCCTATTTCTGCAGTGTAATTATTATGCAGCTGTTTCTATATGTGACAGCAATACGCATTGTTCCATGTCCTTCTGTTATATTTTTACCAGTATTTTACCAATTTTAACATCTGTAAGCAACATGTAGGCCTTGAAATTTTTAGCTGTGTAAGTTCAAGTGACATGGGCTGGGCCAGTTTTCATGAGCTGGATATTATTATTATTATTATTATCTAAGGGAGGACCTGAATGCGACAACAGAATAGCAGTGTCAACTTCCTATATGGTGTTCCGCAGTTGTAACTATTGGTAGGTTGCTTGCTTAGTTTTCAAGATATGACCAAGGGACAGATAACAGACAGACTGACGTTGGCAAGCATTGCATATCTGACCCTTACGGTGGGCCAGCAGTAATAATAATAATTACAGTGATAATAAATGACAATTAATGGACTGTTCAAGAACTTGAAAAAAATAGAACAGAACACACAACAATCTACGTGCTAACAGTTACGCACAGGATCTGAGATGATTCCTTCCTGCAGACAGAGTACTGCCTCATTTGTAAACCGACTCAGTAATCGCAGGCGAAAATCTTCATCACTCAGCCTGAACACACATGTAATCCATCAGATATTATTAGTAAACGATAACTCCGAGAAAATACAACATCAACATATAGGATGACATTATCACTGATTATAACTTAAGCATCATCACTGCTCACATATGGAATGGTCTAAGTACGTAACTAGATATATAAAGTGCCACAGTCATGAACGAATCAGATGCACTGAGATGGGTCGCTAGGCAGTGGCAAAGGCTGAATGGAAAAGACGAGATTTCAGTTTGAATGTTGACTGACGTCAGTGCTCGTCATCAAGCAGTGACTGAAATATTCCTGTTTAGATTGAGGCATTTGACTTTCGCATGACATTTTCTTGTCCTTTTACTGCCGCTAAGTGCTCTTGAAGTTTTTCTTAACTTTCACTTCATCAACATTACCGGCTTGCATCACAGGAGTGCAGTCGTGGCAACCAGTCTCCAGAGTTTCCAGCACTGAGCCATTTGACTGCTTCAATGTGAGCTTGTGGGACAAGACGTCATCTAAGACTGTAATACTAGTTACTTTCACTCTAACTCAAGAGTAACTCCATGACACTTTAACACCATTCTTTCATAATAATAACACAATAGTAATAATAATAATAACAATAGGTACAAACAGGTGATGTTCATCTCAAAACTTGAAGCATTTCACACTAATCAGCACACAAAGATGGGAAAAGCACATACGGCTGTTGCGGAATTGTACTGTAGCGCTTAAGTATATCCATGGCACCGACATTCTCATCACGTTCCTTTGAGTTCGGTGTATAAACAAAGATGCCCTTGCCAGACTTGCGTCCTGCAATAAAAAATAAATTTATAAAATATAAATTTTCACATTTTCAAATCATTAACAAATTAATGTCAATGCTCTACATGTGACCGAACCAATGACATTTAGCTGCATGCTTTCAATATAGCACATTAGTGGTTTCACGATGATGCACTATATAAATTGACTCATTACTTACTTACTTACTTACTCAACATAACAGTATCGCCAAATCATGTTTACACTATTGTAATAACTGATATCAAACACTGCGTATAGCATACCGAGGTAGCCCTGAGCGACCATATCTTTCAGTAGACTGGTCTCGTTGCTTCCGAAGCCCATCCGTGGTCCAAATGCATTAGACATGAAGTCAGCAATGTGTGCTCCAATGTCAACACCAACCTCATCTATCAGTGTTGCCATTCCAACAGGAAATCCCATTGCCTTCGTCTTCCTATCCATTTCTTTTGGACTAACTCCTTCCTGCAGTGCAAAAGCATGATAAATCCATTGTTACAAAATGTACTTCTACAATGTGTGCCAAAAAATGAGACTCACTTAATCTTGAATATCTTGTATAATTGTACTCTACTGCAATTTAAATTTAGCATGTGATATACTGATGACCTTATCTAATTTGCCACCTCACCTTAGTTATGTTTCTACACTACCCGACATTACATAAAAACAAACGTGACTATGACGAGCTGAAGCATCGACACTTGGGACTGTAAATATGCCATCAATACCATTAATATGTCTGAAAGATGGTAAAAAATGTGGTGTAAATGATTCTAGTACCCACTTTCTCACACGCCTAAAATGAGTGACAACAGAACCATTATGTAATATTGTGAAGTTAAATGGATGTATTTTACATCCTTCACACCTGAAGCAGCTTGAAAACCTCTGCAAACAATGCCGCAAGACATCGGGTCGTGTAGAAACCAGGACCATCTTTCACAACGATCACAACTTTACCTTGCTTGAGGCCGACATCTACCGCCGATGCTGTGATCACACACATACATATTGATATTGATGCAGCAGTTCTGACTGTGATCACACTTTAACTAATACAAGTGACGACAGCTTGCTACGACATTACAAGACGTCAATGCGTACGTCAGCAAAGTGTAGGAAAAATATCACTGGAGGAGTGGCGGTATTATGTGACAAGCACAGTCCTTTCTTATTAGTTACTGCGCTTCAGATTCAGCACAGTATATGACCGAACACAATCAGCAGTGCCAACTTTCTACTAGTGTTCCATAGTAACTATGGGTCTGTTCTGCTGTCTTTGACATAATGTTCAGGCTTCTAGTAATAAACACTTTGTCGTCCATCTCCCTGTCTCCCGAGAACAACAAGCGACGATGCTTATAATCGAAGAGTTCCACCAACTTGCCACGGTCCGGCGCAGCTGTGTGTATAACACTTGGCGGTCAGACCGTTGACAACACACGACGAAGATAGATATTAGTAGAGAATCGTAATTTTTGCCTACCCACCGGCATTCAACTCATTAATGTATGGTATGGAAAAACTAGACCATGGCTACTCGACTGTGAAACAAATTTGAAGATATGTTTGTTTTGACGGAATACACGAACGTGACAGACGGACGGACACCGACAACGGGATAGGCCGCACTTATGCATAGCATCGCATGGCAGAAATGGCTTACTACAGTGTGAAATACACATGTCACACTGTCTGTGTCTCTGAATAACACATGATATAATGACTACGTAATGTGCCCTCGGTCTTACAGTAGTGGTCTGTGCAATAGAAAAACTTATGCCAATGCCAATGCGCACAATTATTACACACTTTAACACTAATGGTTTGCTAAGGCTAAAAAACAACACATGGATACATATTGTAAGCCATTAATTCTGTATTATCTAATCACTAAATGCTTTCCTTGATCATAAACGGCACTCTAGCAAACAGGTAACATATATACTACAGAATTAACTTTCTCAAGCAAAATTACACTACTTTAACACAGAAAAATTTATTTGAACTTCAAATTATAACTAACCAATAGTATCCTTGGATGTCTTGTCAGTTGTGACTATTTCTAATAACATCATCTTGTCAACAGGAGAAAAATAGTGCATTCCGATTAGCTGAAATAATCATTCCATTTCACAAACATCTGTTCATAAATAGCATACAGTGCATACTTGGCAGAACATCTGTTACAAATGTGTTACGCTGGTTTTCAAGGCTGTAAACTATAAACACAAAATAACATGGATGGTACAAAACAGACATCAAACACATAAAAATTAAATTAGAAGATAAACTAAGTGAGAACAATGTCATACGTTCTAGCAGTACACAAAAACAATGCTGATCACCTTCTCAGGCCGTTTGCTGCCTTCGGCAATCTTTGTAATAGGCAAAGCAGATGTGTTCGATGCAAATATACAATGCTCTGGAATGTGCTGCACAGTAACAAAGCTAAATCAATCGACTACAGGAACATAGCTTCAAACATCGTGCACATTTCCACACAGGTCTCCGATCAAATGTGCACTGCCAGGGTTGAGTCCATTGCATTAACCACTGATCTATCTGCTGTATTACCATACTCCTAATCAACTAACTATATCTTATTTTGTCCACCAGCGCAAGCTCTTATTTTCAAAATCCATGTTTGTATCACATAATACAGTGTTAGCTAGTCACTCTAGATTTGATATCACACAGGTTTCTTGCAACAGGCAGCCTATATCACATTACATCGCACGACTTAATAACATATAAAATCAAACATTCTGTTTGGAACACATTTGTTAATTTTGTTGAATTTTAACATAGGCTTAGCGTGTGTGACTGTGTGTGTATGAGTACAGTTTCCAGGCCTAGTATTTGTGTTCTTACAATGTTCTTATTGTTTCATTGTGCTTTTGTGTGTGTGTATTCTTTTATGCAATTTTTCTTCTACACATTATTTCTTCATACTGTATGTGGCTGCCTTCTGGCATAATAAACGATGAAAATACCAAATTTATGCCATCACTGCATCTCAGCTAATAACAACTGTGGTAACTATGACCCTGAACAATAAAGGCATCACTCTTCCATTACTGGCAAAGTAAAGTAAACGTGGATTTGTATACCGCTACCCTGAATGTCGGCACTGATCTCTGCTAGCTAGTCCGTTCAGCCAGGCACCAGCACCACATTGCAAGACCACGGATACGGGCTGGTGTATCACGCGATGTGCCTGTTTACCCCCTAGCTTTCTCATGGTAGTTATTCCATTCCAGCCTGCCCACAGAGGGTGGGCTCAGGCTGAGTAGGCCTGGGTGCCTATTTCTGCACCATAGTGGTTTACCTGTCCAATGACAGTCACTCACCCAGGCACTAACTGAGCCTAGCATCGAGTAACTATGTTGATAAAGCCCAATGTGTTACCACTACACTAAACCAGTAACCAATACTTACGACAAACCACAATAGACTGTGCTCTTAGTGAATATAACACAGATACTGTTTTGCTGTTTGACAGATTAAACATTTAGCAACAGCTGTCGATAAAATTACAAAAACGACAAATCTGCTTTCAATCAACTGCACAACTTAATTACAACAAAACAATCATCTTCTTACCTGCTCAACCTCTTTGATCACAGCGTGTTTTATCTTGATGTCCTCGAAGACTGCCTCGATCACCATGTCCACCTTCTTGAAGTCTTTGTAAGACAACGTTGGGTTGAGCAATGACATGGTGTGAATAGCGGCAAATCTGGTAATCATATTTACCAAAATAATATCAAATTTATTGTTATCCCTGCTGATTCTCTGTCGATCTGCTTCAGCAGAGACTAAATTTCATTAAAAACTTGTTGACATATCAACGACTCATTAGCATAACACAACAACATCATACTCAGTAAGTTTTTTCTTCTTGACAGCCTCCTTCAGACCTTTCTCGATCTGTTCTTGACCTCGGAGGAGACCGGTGGCAGCAGTGTCCTTCATTATAGTTGGGAAGCCTTTGTCGATGCTCACGTGCGTGATGCCGGCACCCATCAAGCCCGCTCCAAGCACGGCAAGATTACTGTGTACACAAAATCACAAAATGCAACGAATCATCGATGGTCAGAGGTTGCTGAGAACTGTGCTATGTATACACACAACCCCTAGCTTCACTGGGACTGACACTAATGCAATAATTGAGCGAACTGGCTTGTAAAATAACAGCTAGAGAGCCAAGTAACGAGGCAACGCCTTACACTAACAGCTGTTAACGCATACATACATCCACACACACACAACAATTTCTACATAATATAACCAGTAACACACAAATAACATGCACTGCAAGCCAATACCTG